>OLXK01000218.1_pt1 | contig 64959 bp, 58 predicted proteins | sample 1674321 | NCBI WGS metagenome assembly OLXK01 (sample SAMEA103958162, study PRJEB25191) | human gut metagenome | reverse complement strand
AAAATAAAAAACTAGAATTATTACTTGAATAACTTCTAGTTCTATAATACGAAAGAACCTCATTGCTGAGATTCTAATTCGTTTTGTTTTGAGTCTGTTTCTAACTCGTCGGGTTCTTTTGCAGGTGTTTCTACGTTTCTTACTTCATTACCTGTTGTGTCGCTCATATCTGATTCGTTTGTTTGTGTGGTTTCAAGAGGTTTATCAGAGATTGATGTGAAATAGCCTGGAGAATTAATTCCGCCATCAATTCGTGCCGCGGTTGAATCAATGAATGTTGGGTCATATTTTGTTCCGGCTCCTCCGACTAGAGAGGTGCAATTATCAAAAATACTTGTACTGTTAATTGATGTCACATCAAATTTATCAGATACATATATAGTCTGCAATTGTGATGAATTGGTAAATAAATTATTGATATATTTAACGTTTTTAGTAGAGAAGCTTGATAAATCTAATATTTTGAGTGAATAACAATCTCTAAAAAGATCGTTCATATTAGCAACGCCTTCAGTATTAAAATGATTAAGCCCAATAATTTCTGTTAAATTCCAATTTCCACCAAACATATAATTCATTGCATATGCTTTTGATGTGTCGAAGGATGAAAGGTTTAAAGTCTTAGCATTAATACCTTGAAACATACCAGCAAAATCAACACATTTAGAAGTGTTAAAGTTTTCTAAACCTTGAATATTTTCCAGTTGAGTACACAGTCCAAACATTCTGAATAGTACTTCACAATTTGATGTATCAAAGTTAGATACATCTATGGATTTTAATGAAGTACAATCAAAGAGAAAATCATGGAAATTTTTTACAGAAGACGTATTCCATGAAGAAACATTCAAATTTTTTATCTTATCACAATAAGCGAACATAGAATTACAGTTTATTAAGCTTTTAGTATTCCAACCATTAATATTAATATTACGTGCTGAACAATGATTAAACATGTAACCAGCATCTTTCATCTGGGATACATCTAAGTTATGCAAATCTAAATTATCAACTGATATGTATGAAAATAAGCTTATGCAATTTTCTGAAGCGATAACTTTTCCACCATTTGGATTATATATATGTAGGCTGTTGTCTTTAAAATAAACATATGCCTTTGATTTATAAGAAGTTAATTCACCAATCTTTGTAATATTATTTGGGAGAAAATCATCAAAAGTGACAGTTTGTGCTGATGTTTTATTTATTAACTCTTGTAATTCATTGATTTTAGAAAAGTTCAAATCATACATTACACCTTTTGGATTTGCTGTAACATGGACTTCTAATAGATTATTGTTTTCGTCTGTAACAACATAACAACCTTCCATTGGAGAAGCCTCATCAATAAACTTAACTCCTTTTTCTAGCCGGATGTTTTTAAGTACTATTTCTCCTCCGTAGCCCATTTTTTGCCACATAGTAGCGGTAGTATCCTTGTTGTAAAGTTTTCCATTTGCATACATATCAACAATACCAACATTTTTAAATCCTTGACCTTCTACTCCGTTTGTTATACATCTAATGCTTGTTGTTTTGCCAATGTTAAAAATTGCATATAATTTTTCTGTATCAGACTTAACAATACTTCCTTAGTATATTGAAGTTCCACTTTCATCTTTCCAAGCAATAAAATCGTATCCATTTTTAACAGGAACTGGTAACTGCCCATAAGAGCTTCCATTCTTAACCGTATAAGCAACCTTATCTTTTCCATTCACCGTACCGCCGTTGCAGTCAAGCTGAATGGTTCGTGTTTCTATAGGATTCATCGTAAACTGGAGTTGATCCTGATAATTACCCGAGTATTTCACATCAGCTTCATTCTTTGAAACCTTAATGCTTTCTGAGAAGGAATCGCTGTCCTTGTCTATATACTGGGGTTCATATTCGAGCTTTGTCTTGTCCAGCTTGTAGGGGATAGAAGCTTGTTCATTCTTCAGATTGAAATTGTTCTTGCTTGTAATATCTATGTCTAACCATCGTTTTTGATACGTGTTTCCCGAAACCGTGAATGTTGTCTCGTCTTGGTCAGGGCTTAAACTGATTTCCGACGGTACATTAACAGAATAATAAGTCTCATTATTTTGAGGCACGCTTTCCGCCATAGCATGAGGAAGCCCACACAACAGTACACCTGCTGTTACGAGTCCACTCATTATTGATATTTTCGTTGTTTTTTTCATATCATCACAAATACCTCCTTACGGTTTACATTGAACCATAATTCGAATCCAAACATTTTCTCGTCATTTCTATGGATAAACACAAACAAAATCCTTGCAATACAATCAAAATCCACGTTAAATCTTCTAAAAGACCTTCTCGTAGCCCTCGAATCTATATCCAGATCAAAACATTACTATACAAAATGTGTAAATGAATAGAAAACTAATGGAAAGGGCGGGGAAAATGTTTGTTTTTAGGTTTTATGCCAGCGTAAACTCATTAATAGACGGGAAAATGTTTGTGTTCAACGGGATTTTGTTTGTTTTCTGTCTTGAATCAAGAATATTGCAGTCATGTTCTGTATAAAAAAAATCCAGAAGTCTCATCATATGATGATTTAAGCTATTATACATATATAGATAACATGTGTTTTTTATATGGAGCTAACAAAAAAATTAAAAAATTTTATGGATGCTATTTTTCTATTGATAAGATGTCCTCAAATGAATTGGAAAAAATGGAGCAATTTCTCAATTCAAAAAACCTAAGACCTAGAAGTTTATTATTTTAATCCAAATCTTTATCAGGTTTGGCTTTTTATATTCTTGATTTTCATCTATTTAAGAACTATAGTATCCATGAATTAGAAACATAAATATATAGATGTTCTTTTGCTTGTATTTAAATACACTAATTCAGGATATTTATCATCCAAAATTGTTTGATAAAGAAAGAAGGCTTTAATCATGAAATTATTCAAATATATTCTCTGCTTATTTTGCGCTATATCTTTAACAGCTTGTCACCAAGATGAAAAGCAAGATTTTTGGAAAGCTACCATTGATGCTGTTCAATCCAAATCCAAAGATAATGCGTACTTAAAAAACAACTGGAATATTGGTATAAGTTCAGATGAAGGCAAAAAGCATCAAAATATGGCTGCCCGCTATATCGTAGAAAACGACAATGAAACAACTACTACCATATTTGCTTTGCAAAACCAAAATGATAAAGAATATATATCCTATACATATACAACAGATGTAATTGAAGATACAAAAGAATATCAAAAGACAATAACTATTAATTCAACGAATAAGAAATATACAAAGTATGATATCCAATATAATTACTACGAATTTGAGAATGGAAACTACACATATGGAGAAGACGCAACTGGCTCAATATCAATCAATAAAGATGGCATTACATATGATAATGTTCCACTTTTAAATGAAGCAATCCAAAGCTGCTGTACAATAATTGATGATTTCCAGAAAGAATTTGATATCGATTATGAAGAATATGATTTTGATCCTCTACCATATCAAATGAAGGATTTGAATATTCCAAGTATAGATGAGATTCAGGAGGAAACCGCAACTTCTACAGACTACTATGGAGAACAAAGAATCAACGCAAAAGGATATACACTTGTTGATTGTTTAAGTATTGATAAAGATACAAATGAAGCAACCTATTCAACTTTCAATTACGAAAGACAGAGTGATGAGGAATCAATTCCATGTACACTTTCATTACAAGGTAATAACATTTATCTATTGACGCCAGATATGGATATTGATTTTACTTACTATATTTATAAAACAGACGACACCGTTTATATGTATTCCATAGACTATTCAAGTAATGAAATCATTGAGGATATTACCAACAACGGCGGAAATATGGCCGAGCAGGTTTTAAAAGCCACAAATGACAGCTTACGAAAAAAGATTGCAGAACAATAAAGGCTATGACTTGTTTGATAGGAACGATATCAGGCAAGTCTTTTTTGTTTTCTTGGAAAAGCTAAACTATTTCTCGATTGGTTTGAGAGCGGTCTTGTAAGACGGATGTTACTTTTATAGCTAATCCTATGAAAACATTATTTCCAAAGTGTGCAATTTGTCGTTGTTGGTTTTCGAGGACGTTGTGAGAGAAATCGAGAAAGGAGAAGGGTATAAAAAAAATGACTCCATTTAAGGAATCCTAATGTGTTATATCGTGTTTTATCCGATTTCTCTAGTATAAGCATACACAATTTTCGGAGCTTCAGCAGCCTTTGCAGTTGTTTCGGTATAATACTGAGTCAGTTTGGAAGTATCGTTCAATTTTCGAGCTTCTTCAGAAAGTGTCTTAATAGTTCGGTTTACATCTTTCAAGACTTCATATAATGAGTATTGATTATCTCGAATCTTTTCCAAGTTATCAACAATATCTGATGATTTGTTTATGATTAGGTTTTGCCTTAGCTCGGTTTCATTCAGTTTTTCACGGTATTACGGTGGTGTTATGAAGCAATATAGGTTTTTACAAGTTTTTATTGGTAATATGATGGTACTACAAATTTTTTGTATGAAAATTAAACACGATATATTTCCTCTCTACAAACCACTTATATTTTGTGTTAAAATAAATCTATAAATCGGAATTTATGGAGAAGACAATGATGGATAAAAAGACACAAAAAAAAGGCTTAAAAATTCAGTATAATACAAAAAAAAGTGTGATATATCTGATCATCGCAATTCCCACTATTGTGTTTACTATATGGGATTTGTTTTGTGGAAGCATTCAGATTCGTTGTAATGATCGTGATTTTAACATTGAAGCAAAAGGATGGAATGATTATACAGGGGAGTATTCGCAAATTGACAGCATTTCTTATGAAGTAAATGTATTGCAGAACGATAATGATTATAGAACTAATGGTTTTGGAAACCTGAAGTATGATATGGGAAACTTCAAAAACGATATCTTCGGAGATTATATCCGCTACACTCATGCCTCCTGCCATTCATATGTTGTCATGAACATAGATGGAAAAATATTAGTTTTAAATGGGGAAAATGACGCAGAGACAAAGGAAATCTATCAGAGAATAAGTGAGAAGGTGTCAAAGGAAAGAAAATAGTTGTCGAAACGCTGATGTATAGACAAAACTTGTAACGGGTAAACCTCATCAATTTACCCGCTTTTTTTATGCCTTCTATTTAACTATGGGGAGTATTTTGGAGGTTTCTGTGAGGATGGTTTGTCCAAGTTGTAAAAAGAGAAGACCTTCATCAAAAGCACCTGCATCTAAAAACATCTGTGATTACATCTCGGACGCCTAAGAACAAAGAGACTCAATGTTTCTTTGTTTTTTTCGCCTTTTCGTATGTAAGCATTTTGATTACATCAAGGTGCATGGTACAATGTAAGTGTAAAGGAGGACATAGTGTATGATGTCATTAGATTGGATGGTTTACGCTTTAGGTGCCGTAGCTGTTGTTTTCTTGATTGCCATGTTCTTCAAGTATAAAAAGCACAATAGATATGCTGATAAATTTGAAGACACATATCCAGATGCAAAGTAAACAACTTCTAGACATGTTGTCTAAAACAATAATAACTTTTCTAGATTTTAAGTATGATAATTTTAGACAGGTATAAGGAGGTATAAATACGTATGTATTACTTATTATTCACTGTACAATTTATCTTATTTTTTATTGTACAATTTACGGATTATTCGAAATGGAAAATGATTTCTTTTTTTACCATTACTACAGTATTGATTCTGTATAGTATATATATGCATGATACAGGGAAAATCATTATGTGCATTTCAGACATAATTTTTATTAGTTTCTGTTATTGGTATTATAAGAAAAAAGAAGCTAAATAGATCAAAATATTGCAACTTAATAGGCTATTAGAAAAATAATCTATTGTAGCTTATCTTTGATAGCATTTTTCGGTATCAGCATTTTCTGAACAACATCAACTTCGAAACGTTGCCCAGCTTTTTTTGCGATTACATTTCGAACGCCTAGAACAAAGAGACTTAATGTTTCTTTGTTTTTTTATGCTTTATTGAGCACGAATAAGTAAACGTAATTCTTAGTTTCATGAAGTGAAAACAAATCTTTTTCGTAAACGTAACGCTTAGTTTAAGATTACGAGAACAGATTATTTTTATAAACGTAACGCTTAGTTTCATGAAAACAGTAACAAAAAACACCGTATTGCTACGATGTTTTTCTGTCTAATATTTTTGTATCTACTACTCAAAAAATACCTTTATTATATTTGAATTGACCATAAAGAATCAAACCTAATCCGATAATAATCGCTGTCAGAATGATATATCCCATAATTTCTTCGCTCCAAAACGAAACAATAAAACCTAATACAAGAGATATTCCTATAATCAGTGTTCCTGTTCCAACAACTTTTCCATACTTTGGTATATCTTCTTCTTTTACTCTTCGCCTATTGTAAGAATGAATTGTGCTGATATTGCCTTTGATATTTATAATTCCCACAACAGATATGAACACTCCCAAAATCAACATTATAATATTTTCCATAATGACCTCCTAAAAATAGAATAGTTCCTCAAATTTTTTGTCCAATGCAATACAAAGAATTAGAGCCAATTTTGCAGTTGGATTAAACTGTCCTGTTTCAATAGAACTAATGGTATTTCTTGATACTCCTACCATTTCTGCAAGCTGAGCTTGAGAAAGATTTGCTTCTATGCGAACTTCCTTTAAGTGATTTTTCAGTTGTAATTGTTCTTTCATTTTCTCACCTCTAAAAGGTGGCTAACAAATCCAATAAAGCTTAGTATAACAGTGTGTTATGTGTTTTTTCAACTACAATTTCAGCTTCTTGCTTAGTTTGGAATAACTTGGATTCTCGAACTCTTGTTCCTGCTGGAGTTTCGTTGTCGTTGAATTTTATTGTGCAAAAGCCAGAGCCAGTGCGTATTACAGTGGCTTCTCGAATATGATATCCGTTGGCTATGAAAAAGACAGTATCACCAAGATTAAATCTATTCATAAGCATCCTCCTGATCCACATCAACTTCTACTGTTTCATCATATTGACTTTCTTCATACTTTTTGCAAGACTTGTTCATCTTATATAGAATATATTCTTTACGTTCGTTCAAATCCAGATTGCATCCAAGCTCATACGCAATATCATCAATTGATTTGTCTTTATCACGATTACTGATGCGATTCTTATCTTTCATGATTTCATCAATAACATCAGCATTCTTGATTCTAGCCTTTAAAACAACCTTTTCATCCAGTGAATACCAGTAATCACGCTGTAAATAATAGTAATCATGGAAAACAGGGGATGTTCTAAGAAGATTATCAAGCTGAATCTGCTCATCATGTGTCAACTGAGTTCTTGGGGTTCTGAAAAGATGCTCTTCGGTTTCTATAGATGATTCATCATCCGAATTTCTTTGCTCTCTGTACGCATTGAAACAGCCTGTAGTAATCATTGACTGCAAGGAACGGAAATCATACTGCACATTATCTTGACCAAATACACGAGCTAATACATCCACGTATTTAAAACCTGCAGGTACAGTTACCTTACGAATTGCAGGATTGTTCCGTTTCAGAGCAAGAACGTAATTTAAAGCCAGTTTAGGTGAATTGAAGTAGTTAAGAAGGTCTGAATCATACATCGTATCAATAACCAGATAAAAATTTTTGTTATTGTGTCTAGACTTGGCAATTACTAATGAGCGTTCGCCCATGTGCATATCCGTATTTCTGTCACGATAAGCCTGACGAATGTAATACAGCCTTCTAGGTTTGACTCCTGTCATTTCACTGGTTACATCAACTCCATATTTGAAAACCAGATACTCAATCCAGTCAAGGAATCTATTTGTTGTTCTATGGTTTCCAGACCAGCTTTCTTCATTCTCGTCTGGAACAAAGTCTCTTGTAAGACATGCAGGCTTGCTATTTACAACATTATTACACTTAGGGCAGAAGGCACGTCTTGTTGTTAAGTGGATAAATACTCGATAACCATCAATGTTCAAATCCTCATAAACAGTTTCAACAAAGCCATGAGCTATATATTTGCCTGTACATCCATCAGAATCACAGTCTTTTTCAGTAGAGTCCAGAAGATTTTTAGCCTGTACGCGAATAATATTATGTTTTTTGTCTACTTTGGCACTAAGAAACTCAATATCGGCCAAAGCTTTAATCTTGATCTGCATATTTGTTCCTTCATCTTCCTATTTACAACTATATGATAACAGTTTTCAGAAGCCTTGTACATACAAAAACACTGATTTTTGCAATACGGTTAATTTCATATTCTTGATTTATTATGAAGATGTGATCAGGGATGAGAAAGTCTCTGAGAAGTAACAAAGGAGGAATAAGATATGTTACCTGTAGAATTTTTACCCGATGTTGATGAACTTCCTGTTAGCTGGATGAATCGACTAGCTCTTGCAAATGGCTTTATAGACGTCAATGATATGCTTAGAAGTTACCGTATTATTGATGGAAAGAAAGTCGTTCGTCATCTTGATTATTTCCCGAAAGTGCTTGGATTGATTTCAGACAATGCTTGGTCAAAAAGTATACTTTCAATCTACAAGCAGGATGTTAAAGACCAGTACGACATCATTCCGTACCACAATGATGAACATCTATGCGTATGTCCAGAATGTATGAAAGAAGATATGACTCGATTTGGACACATTGTCTATCATTTTCAACACCAGTATCCTGGTTCTTTTACATGCTGGAAGCACAAATGTATTTTGGAATATGTACAGCCTGACCAGCGTTTTATTCAGGATATGAACCGAATGGAATTCATCCCAATCAAAGGCTCGTATGACAGAGATACTGAATTCAAGATGTATTCGACCTGCTATTCCAAGGGTTCTATCTTCTACAAAATCGTAAGATACCAGCTTGAAGTACTTATGCGCGACAAGCATCTGACAGACAACGAAGTAGTTGAAGCCTTTAGATGTAAAGGTGATGAGGAAGAACTGCCAATGAAGGTGGTACAGATGATTCACACCAAAAGTGTAGACTACTTTACCTTTAGAGAACAGCGTGTACTTCTTCAGCTTTTATTCGATGATTATCCACGTTATGTTTCGTTCTTTTCCAAGATTGATCCAGTACATATGATTGGTTATCGACGTAGAAAAGTTTCAAATGGAATGTTTTTGATGACTGTTCGCAATGAACAACGTCGTAGAGCAAGACGTTATAGAAAGAACACTAGAAAGAGAATCCGCCGTGCTGTCAATAAAAAACGACACAAAAATAAACGAGGGTAGGGGTAAAGGCTCTGGAGCCTCCTACCTTCCGTGGATCCAGACAAGAGAAATCAGCAGTGTTGGGACTTGCTCTAACCCAAAGGACTGGAAAACAGGACGCACTGTTGAACTTCTCTCACAGGGAGAAGCCTATTACTGGCATATCCTGAGATGGAATGATGAAATCGAGGATATTCGTGAACAGTATCCTTTAGACCTTGAAACGACATTGGAAATCTGTGACGACTATAACGTGAAACATCCACGAAACCGTCATACGTATATGACATCCGATTTCTACGTTACATACAAGGATGGCAAAGAAAAAGTGTTCAGTGTGAAACCATCAAGAAATGTGTTGAAAAAAAAGCGTGCCAAGGAAAAGCTCGCTGTCGAAAAGGTCTACTGGGAAAAATTCAGACATGTACCGTTTGAAATCGTCTACAAGGATGAAATGAATATTGTTTTAGCAGAGAATATACGTATGGTATGTATGTTCTACGATTTATCCAGTGTATTTGATGAAATGTCTATGCTGAAACATTATATTGCAACAAAAAAAATCCAAGTTGATATGGAATCAGAACCGCTTGATTTCCAGTATTTACTTGAGATTTACAGGGATGTATTACCCGAAGTGAAAGGAGGCAGCTTAGAATGCTCACAACATTAAACCTGAAAGTAGGTTCCATTCTTCATGATATGGAACAAAACATTGATCATAGAGTAATCTACATGAATAAAGATTACTTAGTAACGATTCTCATCAATGATTCCAAAGGAAAAATCGAACTTAACGAATGGCATCTTGAGACAGTTCAATATTTCATTGCTAAGAAAGAAATTGCAATTCGCGAATCTAAACATGACAAGGTGTTTGACTTTGATGCTTTATCGGAAAAATCAAAAGAAACCTATCTACGTAACAAAGATATTGTTGAAACAGTCGGAGATATATACGGACCATGCTACTTTTACTTAGAAACCAAGAAGCCTAAACCATGTCTTAATGAGTTAAGCAATAAATACGGTATTTCACCAAAAAGCGTGTTTCTTATTGTTAAAAGATACTTGATGAGTGGTTTAGACCCATTCTCCTTATTATCTCAAACAGGAAAGAAGAGCAAGAGTGGTCTACATTATTCCACAAAAACAGGCCGTCCACCTATGTTTGAACAGGGTATTCCCTTAACAGATGAACTGCGTGAAATCTTTGATGACTGCTGTAAACACTATTTATCTGGCAGAGAAAAGTCTTATGCAACAACTTATGACTGGATGCTCACAAAATATTTCACAGCTCGTGTAGAAACACAGACAAGCAAAGGTGTAGTAGTACAGAATAAGCTGCTGCCAATCGACAAGCGACCTACTAAAAGCCAAATGGAGAACTATATTGTTACTCATACATCAGCTAAAGCACGCCGTGTATGCAAAACATCCAAACGTGAATACAGAAACAATGAACGTATGCTTGTTTCAGACAATCTTCTTAATGTGCATGGCCCTGGAGATTTATTCGAAATGGATGAAGTTGAAATGGATGTATCTCTTGTCAGCGAAGTTGATCCAACAAAGGTAATCGGACGTCCAATCGTGCATGCAATGGTTGATGTCTATTCACGAATGATTACGGCAGTATCTGTTTCTTTGGAGAATAACTCAGTACTTGGCTTCACAAACTGTCTTTTGAACCTTGGTGAAGACAATAAACAGCTTTGCAGGCGTTACGGCTTGGAGCTAAAAGATGGCTTATGGGACATCAATGTTTTGCCAAACCGACTTCGCAGTGACCGTGGTTCTGAATATCGTTCCAAAGAGGTCAAACGTATCTGCAACGAGTTGAACATCACTCTGGAGCTAGTGCCACCGGCTATGGGGTCGCTGAAAGGACAGGTAGAACAGCTCTTCCACCAGTATCATTCGGTACAGAATGATTTGCTTGAAGGCAGAGGTTTGATTACCCAACGGCATGATTCGAACCACCATAGACATGCGGTCCTTACATTGGATGATATCTGGGTATTCGTAATCAACCAGACAATCGCTCACAACATGATGACAATGAGCCAGTATCCAATGACAAAGGATATGTTAGAGAAGTCAGTACATCCCATTCCGTTAGAGTTATGGGACTATGGTTGTGCTAAATATGGTGCTCCAAGACCAATTGTCAACCTTGACCAGTTTGAGTATTCAATTCGTAAAGAAGTACGTGCTCGTGTAACCCGTAAAGGTATTGAATGGAATGGCTTGTATTACATTGCAAATGATCCTTGGCTTGCAGAACAAATCACCAAGACCAGAAGAAGCTCAGTACCTTTAAAATGCCGTCTTGATGAAAGGAATGTAGGTTCTTTATGGTACATTGCAGACAATCGCCTTGTAAAAGCAACCTTGAATGAGAATCGAGCAGGAAACTATGAGTTCAACGGTATGTCACTTCGCAACTACGAAGAATACAAGACCAAGAAAAAAGAGCTTGTAATGGAGAAAGCTCAGGAAGACCAAGAGATTCGCTGCGCAAGACGTATGGGAATGCAGGCAACCTTGGATGATGCCGTTAGAGTTGCAAATCAGACGGCACCAAATGATGACAAGACCAAAAATATCCGCCATAACCGTAAAGAAGAAAGCATCCTTGTATTAGAGGCAAACTCTATTGGAACACGTTTGAACACAGATGATGCACCATCTCTGATTCCTTTGAAAAATGAGGAACCAGAACCTGAAGCCTTGTCAGAGCCTGAATCAAATGAAGAAACTGGAAGTATGACCTTTGAAGAAGCCCTTCAAAAGATTAAACAGAAAATGTAGGAGGTACAGTTATGAGAGAACTGAACTGGGTCTACTACTACTCGAATGTAGAGAAAGACCAAAATCAATACACCCATGAAGAATGTACTCGTGTAGGTCCTGTTGATGCTAAATATGTAAAATCATCCAATAGGGACTTCAACAACAACCCGTTCATTGAAGCACTTCCAAGACCAAGAGATGGAAACGTCCTTTTGAACGCATATACAGTACCTATTCCAAGTTTGGATGCTGACGATTTGAGCAAGATGTCTGTGAACGAGCAAAAGGCAACTGTAGTTAGCTTGAAAAATCTAAGACTGCCTTTATCGTTCCAAAAACAGCTGGAACTCATCAACTATGATGTAATCGTTAGCTCCTATATGCTTCGCAAATCCTATGTCTGGGACACAAATGCTATTGGCGAGTCAACTGACAAGCAACTCATCAAAATGAAGGGTAAAATCGAAGATAGTGCTCCATCTGGGTTTGCCTTGCTAGGCTATTCAGGATGCGGCAAATCATCTTCATTGAAGCAGTTGTTCGATAACATCCCACAAGTAATCATGCACCATCCAGATCCAGGAACTTCGATTCCACAGATTACATATCTGGTGGTAAGTTGTATGCCAAACAGCAACTTTTCAACCTTGTATAGACAGATTGGAGAAGCCATTGATAATGCTTTAGGAAATCCCGAACCTATCTATGAAGTCATGATTAACAAGAAGTGCAAAAGCCTCGCAGACAAGCAGTTAAAAGTCTGCCAGCTTATCGAAATGTTCTCAATTGGAACCATCGTTATGGACGAAATCCAACTTATCGACTTCAATACCAATAGAGAAAATAGCTATGAAGGCCTTTTAGGTATCGTCAATAAGACAAAGGTTGCCTTGAGTGTAGTTGGAACAGACGAAGCCTATAAGAAGCTGTTTACGATGCTGAGAAATGCACGTAGAGCAGGCGACTTCATTGACGCTTCTGCATATACGACTGACAAGGATTATTTCAACATGCTGGTGAATATGTTTCTGACTTGGCAATGGCTGGATACACCGATTCAATGGTCTAAGGAACTTTCAGACACTTTGTATGAGTGCTCAGGTGGTATCATTAACATGCTGATTTGGTTGTACAAATGGATCATGCTGGAATACATTGACAGCAAGTCCAAAGGGAAGATCGAGACCATCGACAAGAAGTTCATTGTACGTGTTAACAACAAGCATTTCAAACAGTTGAAAGGTGCTATCGACATTGTTAATCAAGCAAGAACTGAAGAACTTGAAGATGAACGTATTCTTACGATTGCTGAGGAAGAGAAGAACAAATATCAAATGCCTGAATCCAACATCAGCAATATGGTTTATGAGAGCAAGATGATGACAAAGGTCATCGACTTGGTCCGTGAAATCTATGTAGAGTTTGACTCTGACTCAATTGGCAAAGCAACTCGTATGGTTTTAGAAGAAGATGTCAATCATCGTCTGAAGCCACATGAAGTAGCTAAACAGGTGATCGCCATTCTAAATGAGGAGCCTGTAAAACCAAAGAGAAAGGCTACAAGAAAAACTCCTGCATCGAAGAACATCTGTGATTACATTACAGATGATAACTAACAAAGAGACTCTATGTTTCTTTGTTTTTTTATGCTCACCAAGGCATAAGAACCTTTTACTTTGGCATAGGGAATACACAATACTTTTCTATAAGAACCTTTTAGTTTGATTGCATAGAACTGTTATGTCAAGTTGAATAAATTAACCTAAGTCTAATTATATAAGATATACTTATTAAGAAGATTAATATACTTAGAAAAGACTATACATATACAAGATATACTACTTAATAAGAACTTTATACTTTTCTTGAAATATACAGGTAATATACGTATAAGAACTTTTTACTTTGATTAAGATAAAGCTCGAAAGTTTTTTATAAGAACTTATTAGTTTCTATAAGAACTTATTAGTTTCTCTGTTTCACAAAATGTCTTCAATGTATATAATGTAACATATATAACACTTCGCATAATCTATCTTATGTATTATTTATGAAATTAAAAATAGAGCAGAAATTCGATAGAAATCGAATAATCTGCTTAATATTGATATTTGACGGATTCAATACATGGATTAATGCTTTGTATTAGGTATTCTTTAATTACAAATTCGTGTAAGTCAAGATTCTTAGTTTATGATTAAGTACAATATCTAGATTTATATTATAAATCCACATTCTCTAATTTGATTTGAGACGTATAGTTGTTCATCTTTTTTGATTTCACGAAAAATCACAGAGTCCTATGAATCTCTAGTTCTTACATAATATAAGGAACCTAATACAACTTCAATAATGATGTATGGTACAGACATTAAATATGCTGAATATGGATGAAGATCCGATGCTGCATACGGCATATCATCAATTTGAAGCTTGCCAGATTGAATCTCTTCAATTTTTGTTTTATACATATGAACACGATACGGACAAACCACAGCTAATACAATCATAGTCGTTAATAGAATGCGTCCTGGTTTTTTAAAAATGTTCATTGTGATCACTCCTAAATATTTTTATAAATATATCACAATTCAATATGTGAAACACTTCACAAATATTTTTTTAAGTCCTCCAAATAATGTAGTGCATCCCGTCTTCCAATATCATAAATTTCTTGTAGATGATTTGGATCTTTTTCAATCATTGCACACGAAATCGGTTTAGAAGGTCGAATTACAAACACTTTGCCTTCCCTTTCTAATTGTTCAATTTCATCCAACGTTTTATTATATACGATATATCGATTTTCCAATGCTTTTTGTAGATTTGGATATTCTTTGAAAGCCTTCTTTAAAAGATGGATATATTTCATTGGCTCTTTACGATAAGATTTATCTCGCGTTAATATGATTACAGTTTTATCGGATCTTTCTAACATCCAATTTACAGGAATTGAATCACTCACACCACCATCTAACAATTCGTAACCATCAAGTTTTACTGGTTTTGAAACAATTGGAATCGATGCAGAAGCACGAATCCATTCAATATCTGTGGCATCCCCATTCTGAATTTCGTGATAAACGGGATTTCCAGTATGAATATCCGTACATACCACTGTAAATTTTAATGGGTTTTCTCTAAATGTTTTTGTATCAAACGGATCTAAAATCGTAGGTACAATGCCATACGCAAACTCCTTATTGTATAAATCGCCTGTTTTTATAAAACTTTTTAAACCAGAATATCTTGAATCTTGACAAAAACGTTTATTATAACGAAGGGCTCTACCAATCTGTTTTGACTTGATGTTACAACCAAAGGCTGCACCAGCACTTACTCCAACCACTTCATCAAAACATATGCCATTTTCCATAAAAACATCAATGACACCACAAGTATACATACCTCGAAAGCCTCCGCCTTCAAGAACTAATCCTTTCATTTCTGACATAATCATCACCTCGAAAATTATACAACATAGTGAACTAAAAAGAAAAGGACTTATTCAAGTCCAATCTTAAATGTATTCGATTTTCCAAAAGCCTTCGAATTCATATTGACCACAAAAGGCTTTGTACTTTTGTCCGTAAAATCAGGAGCTGCATTTTCAAAATGAAATTCAATTTCTGCGTTGATAGTCTGCTTACTATCTAAAAAATACAACATATAACCCGTTACTTTAGCCTTAAAGCTTTGTGTTTTAGGTGCCATTCCATTCGTTGAGAAATCCTTTTTCTGAATATCTTCTATACTTGAAAATTCACCTTTGCCACTTAAATCAATACCCTCTAAAGTAGCACTTGGCGTAATATAAGGAACTGTAATACGGCTTTCTGTTTTGTTTTCATAGCGAATTTTAACATTTTTTAATACCGTTTCATTATTCTCATATACATATTTTGCTTTTGAACCATCTACACTGATTTTCAATGCATCATCCTCAAAGAACACATATTTCTTATCTTTCGAATCCTTTACATTTTTATCACTCGCCTTACGAATGTCAAATGCTTTAAAAGGCAAGAATTGCTTTTTCTTATTGAAAGATAAACCTAAGTTTTTCTGGTCATTATTTGGAAAACCAATATATCCATAAATATACGTACTTTGTCCTTTGCTGATCGCATATGTTGGTGTAGATTGATATTTATCAATGACACTAATATCTTTTTCGTTATTATCCGTAACTGTATAATAAAGCTCTTGTGTATTAAATGGTTTCTTACCCTTGTTTTTTATACTTGCCAAATAATAATAATATGTTGAATTATCCGTTTCATTTGTCACGGTTAAAACATCCAATAATTTACAAGATACATTTGAAGTAAGACCCACATGATTTTCTGGCTTTGAACAACCAAATAAAGATAAAGATAAAACACATATACATATTAGACTTATTATTTTTTTCATGTTAATTCTCCTATGGATTACAGTTTTTACAAGGCAAATAGCCCTGCTGAATCAAAACATCTCTAGAATCTTTTGTTTCAATCTTATTTGAATCCTTCATTTTTTTTACACTTGAACAAGTAGGTTGATGAAACTTATGCGTATTTACATTTAAAATATACGTCATATTGTCTTCACTTGCCTTATATTCCTTTATAATACTCTCTTTCAAACGACTTGAATCGCCTGTTTTATAATCAATTTTAATACCTGGTTGCACATTATAACAATATACATTAAAGGATATACCCTGACCTTTATCTTCAACAGAATAAGCCTCCATTTGAACACCACTGGCAACCAGATTATCACCATCATATATAGGTGTAACGCGATATAATACGTGATGATTGGTCTTTTTTATATAATCACACACCTCGTTTTCAAAAGGAAGCATACCCTCTACATTCAAATACCGTGTGCCTGTCATTAAATTTTTTCGATTCGCATTCTCACCTGTCAATTGATACCCAATCAAATGACAACGATTATATAAATACTTTCCATCAATTCCCTTATAACGAACGGTATGCCATCCAGTCGGCTTTACAGTACCAATACTTGTACGCTTCGTATTTGGCATTAAATCCTTTGAAATATTCGCATATGCGACTTGTGGCCGGTCTAAAGAATCCAAATTTGAATACGATTCAAAACTCTTCTTGTTCATATCACTCGAATTAAATTGAGGCTCATTATCATGAATCTCAACATAAGGCGTTCCATTATATTCTGGAATATTGTCCAATTCGTAAGCAGATATTGGCGTAATCAAAGTTGAAAGAATGACAACAATTGATAAAATTAAATTTTTCATACTATTCCTCATATAATCGACATAAATAATATCAATATAACTCATATACTAAAACCATGAAAGGAGTGAGTGTTAAAAAACATAGTACGCAATTATCGTTCGAGTCAAAAAATATAATAAACCCCTTATGTACTATGTTTTTAGATGTCTAATGACATCTTTTTTATATTTCTAATTTTTTAAACACAGCCTCACGAGCCATTGTTTCAAATTTATCTTCTAGTGGTTTTAAATCACTATATTTAAAATTTGGATTTCTTTTTTGTATTGCTTTTGAAATCACAAAATCCGCAACCTCAGGATTTTTAGGAAGTAATGGACCATGTAAATAGGTTCCTAAAATCTTGCCATCATAGAAACCTTCATAGCCTGCACCAAAACTATTACCATACCCCTTAACCACCTTACCTAAAGGATGTGTTACGTTTAATGTTTGACCACCATGATTTTCAAAACCAACAATACGCGTTTTTAAACCATCCAAATCGGCATCAATCACAACATTTCCAATACAACGACTACCAGCTTTACCCGTATCCGTGTAATAATCATAGAACTGCAAGCCAGAAATTTTTTCATTATTCGCCGCAATATAATATTGACCAAACAATTGATATCCACCACAAATTAAAAGAACAAATGTCTTCTCATCCATTGCCTTTTTAATATTTTCTTTACGCGACAGTAAATCAGGAATCAAACTAATTTGTTCCTTATCCGCACCACCACCTAAAAATATTAAATCATATTCACTTAAATCTTTTTCTTCACCAATACCACAAGTATCCAATTCAAAAGGAATACCACGATCTAAACAACGCTTCTTTAGAACCATCATATTTCCCTTATCACCATAAAGATCCATGATATCATGATACATCCAAACTACTTTCATAGACCCATCTCCTTTTTGATCGCATTACGAGTAGGAAGCAATGCCGTATACGTTGCGATCGCATACGTAGTACGCTTTGTAGCTAAAGCTGCTTTAATGGCAATATCTAAAGTATCTACCACACTTAAAGGCCCTTTATAACCACCATAATAGATTCTTAAAGCCATATCATTTGCACGTAGACCCGTACAAATAATTTCTTTTGTGCTATCCTTCATGATTTTTTCAAAGAAAGTATCATAAATCCAACTTACATCTGTACCATCTTGTTCACGATCATTTAATACAATTACGATTGTTTTATTTGAATCATCTTTTTCAATGACCTTCATGACCTCATTTGCACCCGTTGGATTTTTAACTAAGTTTAAAATACATGTTTGATCACTGGACTTAAACGTTTCATTTCTTCCTGCAGGCTGAGGCGCATGACTAAATACTGATTTTACACAATCCACAGAAATACCATAATTTTTCGCAATATTTAATACAACCGCACAATTATACATCGAATACATTCCTTCATAAGGAGATTTAAAGCTGACTTTATCACTCGTAAATGTTTCTTGATCCAAATCAATATTTTTTAGACAAACATCCATTTCTGGTGTTTTAAAATCACATTTTGAACAATGGAATTTACCAATATGAGAATATTGATAATAACTATATTCAAGTCTAGCCCCACACTTTGGACAAAATTTCCCTTCACTTGCCTCTTTTGTGGTTGTAACAGAATACTTATTCTCATCCATTCCAAAATAAGAACAAGTCGCATTTTTGGCAACTAAATTTAAACGCACAACATTTGGATCATTCGCATTTAGAATCAAACGCCCCTTATAATCTGGTAAAACCTTTTCAATCGAATCAATCAACTGTTCCATTTCACGCGCACGATCTAATTGATCACGAAAGAAGTTGTTGACCACAAAGTCCGTAACCGGAATAAAAGGAAGAATGTGTCTTACATTTAATTCATCACACTCTAACACGACCGCATTGGCTTTGATTTCACCATTTAACTTACAATTTGTAAGTAATGTAGTCACAATACCCGCCTTTAAGTTATCTCCTTTACGATTCGAAATAACATTGTATCCTGCATTTTGAAACAAGTCCGTAATCATATTTGCGGTACTCGTTTTACCATTGGTACCCGTAACTAAAATGACAGGTCCATTAAATTTTAATTTCGTTAATATATTCTTATCCACCTTGCAACCAATAGATCCAGGCATAGATCCACCTCTTCCAATAAGATGAAGTCCCCAGGCACTTAGTTTTGTAGATAATATAGATAATGTTTTCATAAGTACTCCTTTTTCAGACTCTTCTATTATACAACAATTGAAGTTGAATTTAAAAATTGAAACACATATAATATTAATGTTAGGAAGAAACTAACTAGAATAGGTGGAACAAATGAACGAATATTACCAATCTCCTCTTTCACAGAGATATGCATCTAAGGAAATGCAGGCATTATTTTCAAACGACAAAAAATTTACGACATGGAGAAGACTTTGGATTGCTCTTGCAGAATCTGAAAAAGAATTAGGATTAGATATCACAGAAGAACAAATCGAAGAATTAAAAGCACACGCTTTAGATATTAACTACGATGTCGCAAAAGCTAGAGAAAAAGAAGTACGACATGACGTAATGTCACACGTATATGCATATGGAGTGCAATGTCCAAAAGCAAAAGGAATTATTCACTTAGGTGCAACAAGCTGCTACGTTGGGGATAACACAGATTTGATTATCATGCATGAAGCTTTAGAGCTTGTACAAAAGAAAATTGTCAATGTATTAGAAAAATTAGAAGAATTCGCATTAAAATACAAAGAAATGCCATGTCTTGCGTTTACTCACTTCCAACCCGCTCAACCAACAACTGTAGGTAAAAGAGCTAGCTTATGGGCACAAGACTTATATATGGACTACGTTGAAATCCAACACTTATTAGACAATAAAAAACTATTAGGATGTAAAGGTACAACAGGAACACAAGCAAGCTTTATGGAATTGTTTGAAGGAGATACAGACAAAGTAAAAGCATTGGATAAAAAGATTTGTGAAAAATTAGGTTACGACCAATATTTTGCGGTAAGTGGACAAACCTATACTCGTAAATATGATACACAAGTATTACAAGTCTTAGTTCAAATCGCACAAAGTGCACACAAATTTAGTAATGATATTCGTTTATTACAACATATGAAAGAAATCGAAGAACCATTTGAAAAATCACAAATCGGTTCAAGCGCAATGGCCTACAAACGTAACCCTATGCGTTCAGAAAGAATGGCAGCACTTGCGAACTATATTATTGCCGATTCCATCAACCCTGCAATTACGGCAAGTACACAATGGTTTGAAAGAACATTGGATGATTCCGCAAATAAACGTATTTCAATAGCCGAAGCCTTCTTAGCTACAGATGGACTATTAGATCTTTACTTAAATGTAAGTGATGGTTTAGTTGTATATCCAAAAGTTGTAGAGGCAAACCTTTTAAAAGAATTACCATTCATGGCTACAGAAAACATTATGATGGATGCTGTTAAAGCCGGTGGAGATCGTCAAGAGTTACACGAATTGATTCGTCAACATTCAATGGCAGCTGGTCGTGTGGTTAAAGAAGAAGGTAAACCAAATGATTTGATTGATCGTATTGCACAAGATCCAAAATTTGGCATGACAAAAGAACAAATCCTTTCTATCATGAAACCAGAAAACTTTGTGGGTCGTTCTGTTCAACAAACAGAAGAATTCTTCAAAGACTTCATTGATCCAATTTTAGCTAAAGAAAAAGATGCATTAGGCATGCAAGCAGCTATTAACGTATAAAAAATTAGAGCTCACTTGAGCTCTTTTTTAATACAAATTTGGAATTGGATTCCTTTTATTTTCCTTCAAAACCTGTCTATAATTTGGCATCCAAGTACAAAGTAAATTATAGAAATCTTTTGAATGATTGAAATGAAATAAATGCGCTAGTTCATGCAGAATGATCGCATCCACAAATTCTAAAGGCATAAATATAAGATTCACATTGAAACAAATCTTATGTTTACTAGGTGTACAACTGCCCCACTTACTTTTATAAAAGCCATATTGTAAAGAAATATTGTGTATATGTAATTGTTCGCAAAAGAATTCAAAACGAAGATCGATATATTTCTTTGTGTTTTGTTTCAAGAACTTTTGAATCAATGTTTGATCTGGATACAAATATAAATCATCACCTTCAACATAACAAACTCTTTGATCGATATAATGCAATCTGTATTTTTTACCCAATAAAGAAATCAAGTCATTCTCTTTAGAAAAAGTATACTTACTTAATTGATTCTTGATCCAAGCGGATTGTTCTTTTACAAAATCATCAATTTCTCTTGTAGAAACATTTAAAGGAGCGCTTACACAAACCACTCCTTTGACTACACGTATTTTTATTCTTTTACAATTAGATTTTTTATGAAGTATATACTCCATTAGGCAATATCTTCCAAGATTTCATCGGCAATATCACTTAGATATGCATCTACTTTTTCTTGTTGATCTTTAGAATATGCATCATACTCATTGATATCACGAATCAAATCCAACATTGGAAGTGTTCCATATAATTTTGTACAAGTTGAATTACACAATGTTTCCACATCTTCTTTTTTATAGAATTCAATTCTTTCATGACAATTTGGACATTCTAAGTACGCCATATTTTCAATAATGCCAAGCACTTTCACTTCCATCTTTTCACACATATGACAAGCCTTTTCTACAATCATGCTCACCATTGGCTGAGGTGTAGAAACCATCACAACACCCTGCACTGGAATGGATTGCATAATTGTTAGGGCAACATCACCAGTTCCAGGAGGCATATCAATTAATAAAACATCTAAATCACCCCATACAACATCTGTATAGAATTGTTTTACAACACCACCAATGACAGGACCACGCCAAATGACTGGATCTGATTCAGATTGAACTAAAAAGTTTAAAGACATGACTTTAATGCCTTCTTTGGATTCGACTGGAATCAATTGTTGTTTTTCATTTCCAAACGCATGTTCATTTGACAAAGCTAAAAGTCTTGGAATACTAGGACCCGTAATATCCGCATCCATAATACCAACTTTTAAACCTTTTTTAGCCATAGCCTTAGCTAACATAACCGTAACAGTAGATTTACCAACTCCACCCTTACCAGACATTACAGTGATAATATTTTTAATGTGGTTATCTGGATTGGATTGAATTCCACATGTTTCACTGCTCTTACCACATTTTCCTTGAGAAGGACAACCTTCACATGACATATACTATTCCTCCTTTGATTTTTCTATTTTTTGAAAACAACGATCATAAACACTCGTTAAACGCTTATCTTGAATATGCGTATAGATTTGCGTTGTAGAAATATTGGAATGCCCCAAAAGCTCTTGAACAATTCTTAAATCGGCATCTCCATCTAATAAATGCGTCGCAAACGAATGCCTGAAACTATGTGCAGATATTTTTGGATTTAAATTTAATTCATTCACTTTTTGTTTAATCATCAAGTGAACATATTGCCTTGTACAAATATGGCCTAAACGATTCACAAAAAAATACGAAACATTCTTTACATCCCAAACTAAGCGAATGGAATCTAAATAATATTTCATCTGTGAAACACAATAAGAAGATATAGGAATGATTCTTTCCTTATCTCCTTTGCCTTTGACTTTTAAGATTTGCTCTGTCAAATGCACATCATTTAGCTTTAAATCACAAAGCTCACTAACACGCAAACCACAAGAATATAATACAACTAAGATTGTTTTATTATATTGGTCGATCTCATTGTCTTGAAAAGATGAAAAAACTTTTTTTACTTCATCTACACTTAAATAAACAGGCAGATGCTTAGATGATTTCATCCCATGAATTAATAAAGATACATCTTTGATTTCAGGATGCATAGTCGATATCTGCAAATGAAAAGAATGAATACTCGCAATCATGCGATTCAGACTTGACGCAACATGATCCTCGGCATAAAAATCCAAAAACGCCTCAATATCTAAAACGGAAATGTTTTCACACTTAGAAATCTTTCGATCCTTTAAAAAATCTAAGTAAACCTCGATATCATGTAGATACGATTGTACAGTTCTCTTTGATTTTCGTTGCACAACACTCAAATATAAATGATAATCCTCGAATGCATCTTTTAATTCCATGAAACTATTATAACACAAAATTAAATATATATAGGTTCTAATACATTCATATCGCAATTCGACTCTTTGATTGCCTCGATCAATACAGATTTTACCTTATGATCACGATGATCATACGCAAACCGCAAATTACGAATACTAAAGTTATTGTCATATAGAACTTTATTGATCTCATTTAAACGATTAGGACGATGCACCATATAAAACCGCCCATAACTTTTCAATAAACGATTCGCATGAAATATCAATTGTTCTAATGTTAAATTTTCTTCCATTCTTCCCAAATGACGAAAATTTAAATGTTCCGGTTTCTGATTGGCATTCATTTTAAAATAAGGAGGATTGCTAACAACGACATCAAATAAATCATCTACATATTCTTGAATTGGTTGATTTACAATTTTTACCGGATGCTTAATAAAACAATCCGCATTCTTTTGAGCTACTTTACTCGTTTCTTCTAACACTTCAACACCCACTAGCTCTTTTATATTAAACTGGTCAAAGTACACCAACAAAGCACCATTGTTTGTACCAATATCGAGAATACGTTCTTGTTTTTTTAAACGAACAAACTGCGCCAATAATTTCGTATCCGTATTAAAGCGAAAATGTTCACTATCTTGATATAACTTTAAATCTTCATGAATAAAATAATCCAACGTTAAACTCAATTTGACCCCTCCTTCTTCAATAAATCACTTGCCTTTATAAAACATTTACTATCCATTTTCGCATTTAAACGATTTAATATGAAATCTGTATTTTCTTGCGGTATTTCAAACAAATCAACCTGCTCTACAATTTGTTTGGCATCCTTTAAAGAACCAACATGAACACCAATATAACGATATCCAATCGGCTCAAAATAAGCTTCTAATAGCTGCATACAAGCCCCATAAATCATTGGATATGTATTTGAATATGTACTCAAATTCATACTGTGACACACATTATGAAAAGCAGTATCTCTTAATGTTAAAGTGACAAGTCTTCCTTTTTGATTTTCACGCTGCATTTTATGCGTCAATTCATTCACAATGATTTGAAGATTACTACTCACCTCATCAATGGAATATAAATCATTGGTATAGGTTCTAGAGATCGAAATACTCTTTTGTGTTGTTGAATAACACAAAGCTGCGCTTGAATTACCACGAGCTTTCTGAATCAAAGAATAACTCGATTTACCTAATTTACGTAAGATTTTTTGTTCATTTTTTTCATCCGCAAAATCACCAATCGTATAGATTCCCATCTCATTTAAAACGGGAACACTCTTTTTTCCAATACCATGCATCTCGTTGATTTTTAATGGCCATAACTTCGTTGAAAGCTCCGATTTTCTAAGTACTGTGATTCCTTTGGGCTTGCGCATATCACTCGCCATTTTCGCAAGAAAACGATTGGGTGCTACACCAATCGAACAATTCAAATGACATTTTTCATAGACTCCATTTTGAATTTCAAACACAAGATCTAAAGGCCTTTTATAACGCTTGATAATATCGGTAACATCCATATAACACTCATCAATACTTGCTGGTTCAATTTGATGGGTAAATTTCTTTAAATACGCAAAAAACTGTGCGGACATCGAACGATAATATCCATAATCACCTTGGATCAATACTAAGTCTGGACAAAGACGCAAAGCCTCATAAACTGGCATTGCACTATGCACACCATATTTTCTTGCTTCATAATTGGCAGTCGAAATCACGCCGCGCTTTGAAGTCGATCCTACCGCAACTGGAAATTCCTTTAAATCCGGATTCTTTATTTCTTCACAACTCGCAAAAAAAGCATTTAAATCAATATGTAAAATCACTCTAGCCATGAATCTTCACCCATAGATCTTGCATAGATTCTTTTGCCTTTACACTCGCTTCACCACTTGTCATGATAGCTAACTCTTGAATCGTTTGGTCATGATCTAGTTTTTGAACACGCGTGATTGTTTCATTAAAAGTCGATTTTTTACTTACTAAATAATGCGTGTTGGCCATTACGGCAACACTTGCTAAATGCGTAATACATAACACTTGATACTTATTGGATAAAGCCTTCATTTTAGCCCCCATTGCCAAAGCAACTTTACCACTGACACCTGTATCAATTTCATCAAAAATAATGGTTTCAATTCCATTTGATGCCTGAAATACGACCTTTAATGCCAACATCAAACGAGAGAGTTCACCACCACTTGCAGATACACTTAAACTTGAAAAATCCTGGCCTGGATTCATTGACACTAAAAATTCAATTTCATCAATACCATTTGAAGATGGTTTCTTTTCGGTACAAGAAATCTTAAAACGAGCATTTTCTAACATCAAATCTTTACAATGCTCCATCACCTTTGATTCTAGTAAAGAAAAGACATCTTTTCTTTTAACAGACAATTCATTTGCCAATTTCATATAAGCCGCAAAGGATTCTTCTTTTTCTTTTTCCAACTTATCAAATACATCCTGACGATGAATGATTCGATCAATTTTATCCATGATATTCTTTTTAGATTCCATTAAAGACATGTAGGAACCACCATACTTACGATACAATTTCTTGATTAAATATTGACGATTTTGAAGACTATCCAAATCTAAAGCGTCATTTGAATGTGTATCACGAATATGCTTAAGTTCTTCATCTACACTTTGTAAAGAATAATATAAATTTTTAAATGTTTCTTCATATGCATTTAGTATTGATGATTTTGAAGCTTGTTTATATAACGTATACAAAGAATCTAACGCACCATTTTCTTTATCCATCTCATATAAACACATAGAAAGATCTTCTTTATTTTTAAACCAGTTTGAAGCTTCATGAATCTGTTCGTTCAACATCTCCAATTCATCTTCTTGTATATTCGCATTTTCAATTTCATCTAGCTGTGCAGTTAAAAACTCCAATTCCGAATCTGAAAATTCTTCATTTTTTAATGTTTCTAATTCATTTAAAACATTTGAATATGAAAAATAAGCCTCTTTTACAGATGATTTTAAATCCTCTACCTTGGCATAACTATCCAATAATTCCATTTGAAGTTTTGCATCCATTAAACGATATGTATCCATTTGTGAATGAACATCCACTAATAAATTGACGATTTTACGAACAAAAGAAAGAGTTGTGATCTGTTGATTGATCCGTACAGTACTTTTATTATTATTCAAAATTGTACGCGAAATAATCACTTGATCATCCACTTCAAATCCATTTTCATCTAAAATCGAATTCACTTTTTCATTCGAAGTTAAAACCATAGATAATATGGCCTTATCTTTTCCATTACGAATCACATTGGATTTAATGCGATCCCCACTTAAATATCCGATCGCATCAATCAATAACGATTTACCGGCACCTGTTTCACCTGTAATCACACTCATTCCATTTGTAAAATCTATGATACAAGATTCGAATAATACATAATCTTTTACTGACAATTGTTCAATCACAAAACCACCTCAAGTCTACTTATTATTTTAACTTAAATTCAAAGGAAAATAAATGATTATCATCACGGGTGAAGCTGTAAATAAAAAAATAAGAATATCTTCACATTAAGATATTCTTAAATCTTTGGCATATACCATATATTCTTGATTGCCACTTCTTCCTTCTAAAATACTTGGCATGGCTTCAACGCTTTTATAATATTGAAATAAAAACGCTTTTACATCTTCAACGATCTGTAAGGCAAGTTTCGAATTTTTTAGAACACCATGCTTATTCAAAGCAGCAGGCCCACATTCAAATTGAGGCTTTACCAAAACCGCAATATGAGATATGGATAATACATGCAAAACATGTTTTAAAATGGTCTTACAAGATATAAAACTTACATCCATACACATAAAATCTATGGATTCATCAAACCAGTCAGGCACAATCTCTCTTGCGTTATGCCCTTCCATTTTTACAACACGACAATCTTGGTCTAATTCTTTTGCGAGTTGTAAATGACCAACATCAACCGCATATACTTTTTTAGCGCCATAACGAAGACAAACATCTGTAAAACCACCGGTACTTGCTCCAATATCCAGTACAACTTGATTTGAAATATCGACATTGTATTTGTCAAGACAACCCTTTAATTTAAAAGCACCACGCGACACAAATTCATCCTGGGTATGTGTTACGACAATATCATCTTCATCACTCACTAAATAACTAGCTTTCGTGATTACTTTTCCATTGACACTGATTTTCCCTTCTTTAATCATATCCTGTGCTTTTGCACGGCTAGATATCGTTTTAAGTAAAGCTTTATCTAATCGTATCTTATTCATGTTTTTCTAATTCCTCAAATAAACATTCGGTGCTAATACCTTCTTGAATACGCAAAGAACGAATCGAACCATGACATACATAGTGATCCTCAATACCTATTATATGAATCTTTTCATCAAGTGTATTTATAAATTCCAATATAGCACTTGAAAGTCCTCCAATTTTAACATCTGTTTCATATACTGTAATCGAAAGATCCATCTTTAATAAATCTTTCATCATAACTTCATCTATAGGCTTAAAGAAACGTGCATTGACAACCAATAAACCCATTTTATTTTCTCTTGCCTTATTGATCACATGATCAACGTCTGGACCATATGTAATCACAATTTGTGTTGGAGTTCCAACCACAAATTTTTCCCAAGAACCAATCGGAATTAATGAATACGATTTATTTTTGGCATACAACGCATTTCCTCTAGGATAACGAATGCAGAAGGGTTTTTTCGAATCAAAAGCTGTATAAATCATATTTTGAGCTTCTTTAGCATCTTTTGGTTGTGACAAAATCAAATTCGGAACACTTCTAAGCATCGCAATATCAAATACACCTTGATGGGTTTCACCATCGTCTCCAACTAAACCACAACGATCGATTCCAATCACAACGCCAACATTCATTCTAGCCATATCATGATTGACTTGATCATAAGCTCTTTGAAGGAAAGAAGAATAAATACTGACAAACGGTTTTAAACCACCTAGTGCCATTGCACAAGCCATTGTTACGGCATGTTGTTCTGCAATACCACAATCAAAGAAACGATCTGGAAAACGTTTTTGAAATTCTAATAACTTACTTCCCTGCGCCATGGCTGGTGTAATCGCAACAATCGTTTTATCTTTTTCGGCAAGATCCATGACCGTATTAGAAATAACTTGGGACCAAGAAATTTCATTTGGTGGAAGAAGACTTAAGGATTTACCTGTAGCCACATCAAAAGGACTTACACCATGCCATTTTCCAACTTTATCTTGCTCCGCATATTTATACCCCTTACCCTTTTGTGTTAATACATGAACTACAATAGGACCATCATGTTCTTTGGCAGCTTCAAACACCTTAATTAAACTTTGAATATCATGACCATCCACAGGTCCCATATAATCTAAATTAAACTCTTTAAATAAAGGTGCATCAATCACTTCATCTTTAATTCTGTCTCTAAAATGAGACAGTGTGTTTAATACATTACTACCTAATTTATTCGATTTTAAGTTATTCTTTACATCATGTTTTAAATCAATATATAAATGTGAAGCACGAATATCCGTTATACGTTTTTCAACTCCGCTATAATTCTTAGAAATTGACATATTATTATCATTAAATATAATGACCATCTTTTTTTGTTTAGAACCAATATCATTTAATGCCTCTAGCGCCATTCCACCTGTTAATGAACCATCTCCAATAAGGGCAATGACATTATAATCTTCCTGTTTTAGATCGCGTGCAATCGCATAGCCGAGTGCAGCCGATAAAGAGGTTGAAGAATGCCCAGCTTCCCAACAATCATATTTACTTTCACTACGCTTTTGGTAACCTGAAAGACCACCTTTTTTGCGTAATGTCGCAAATTGTGTGGATCTTCCAGTTAATATTTTATGTGTGTAACATTGATGTCCAACATCAAAAATCATTTTATCTTTAGGTGAATCAAAGACATAGTGCATAGCCACTGTGACTTCAACAATGCCTAAGTTACTTGATAAATGACCACCTGTTTTTGAGATTGAATCAATTAAAAAAGCTCGAATATCACTACACAATTGTGTAAGCTCATCGATTGTCAAATCCTTGATTTGACGTGGTGATTCAATATCATACACTTGACTAATCTTTCTCATTTTATAACCCTCGTTAAAAAAACTAGTCCGCTAAAGACTAGTTTTAGCTATTATTAATATACCTCTTTTTTCAAAGAAATTCCATATATTAATATGTACGCTTTAATAAAGTATCCAATACTTTTGTTAGTGAAGTTACATCACAACTGACTTTATCTAATGATTTACGAATGGTTTCATCATAACTTTTAACCATATCTTTAGCTCCTTCAAGACCTAATAAAGATACAGCTGTTACTTTATGATTATCTTCATCACTCAATGATTTTCCAACCACTTCTTCACTACCAACAACATCTAAAATATCATCTTGCATTTGAAATTCCAATCCTAACACAAGACCAATCTTACGAAAATGGTCAATATCGTCAAATTTATTTGCTAAAATACAACCACATACTAAAGGCAAAGTTAATAATTTACTTGTCTTATAGTGATCGATTTCTTGTAAAAGGGCAAATGTTGGATTCGTATCATTTTCAGCCTGCAAATCTAATGTTTGACCATAGATCATACCATCAATACCTGCATACCAAGAAAGTGCTTTAACTAATGCCACTTTTTGTTTCGCACTACATTCACTATCAAGTACGACTTCAAAAGCTTTGGTAAGTAGTCCATCCCCTGCAAGAATGGCCGTTGCCTCATCATAGGCTTTATGACAACTTGGTTTACCGCGACGTAAATCATCATTATCCATAGCTGGAAGATCATCATGAACTAATGAATAAGTATGAATCATTTCAATGGCACAAGCACAAGGATATCCAATATGAGCATCCATTCCATAGCCTTCTAGTACAGCAAACAACAATATAGGACGTACTCTTTTTCCGCCATTCATTAATGAATAGGCCATCGCATCTTTTGTACGACTATCATCATTTTCTTGTACACGTACTAATAGATAATCTTCAAATTCTTTATTCATCAACATCTTGATTCACCTCCATCAACTGATCCATTTTCGTTTCAAATTTCTTTAATTGTTTCTCGCATTGAGCACTTAACTTTAAACCCTCTTCAAATAATGACATTGCCTCTTCAAGTTCTAATTCATTATTATTAAGTAAAGCCACAATTTCATCTAATCGTTTCATGGCTTCTTGAAATTTCAATTGTTTTGCGGCCATTTTATTCCTCCTTGCACGATGCAATACGAGATGTTATTACACCGTCATGCACTCTAGTTACCATTATATCATCACTTTTTACATCATGGATACTTTTAATAACTTTATCTTCCACTTTGGAAATACTATACCCTCTTGAAAGCACTTTTAAAGGCGAATAGGCATCCAATAAAGCACAATCACGCATGAGTATATGTCTTTTCTCTTGCATTTTATTATGCATACTTACTTCAAGCTTTTCAGGAATTATAGAAAGATTTTGTTTTGAATCCCTTAAAACTTGATGCATACTGAATGCGAGTTGTTCCTTATAATTTTTGATTAAATTCATCTTTTGAAGTTCTAAAGAAAGTGCATGTTCCATTTGTGTATGATATGCATCCAATTTTAATTGTTTATCTACAATAAAAGCTTTTGGATCTTTTAAATACGAATAACTCTTATACTGTTCTAATTTTGATTTATAGCCATTTAAAATCAAAGACATATTTCGATAAAGCAATTCTTTATCTTTTACAATCTTATTCATCACATCATATTGATCGAAAGTAACCCATTGAGCTGCTGCTGTAGGCGTAACACTTCTATGATCGCATACTAAATCACATAGAGTTGTATCTACTTCATGACCTACACCACTGACAATATACGTATTTAAGTTATAAATTGTCTTTATAAGCTCTACATCGTTAAAACAAAACAAGTCCTCAAAACTTCCTCCACCACGAACAATCAATAAGGCATCATGTCCGCAAGTATCTGCCTTTTTCAAAGATTGAATCAAACTTTTAGACGCAAAATTACCTTGTACTAAACTAGGATATAAAGTGACTTTCATCATCGGCCAACGCTTTTGAATTGTAGACAATACATCTTGTAACGCAGCAGCACCTGCGCCTGTAATTACACCAATATTTTCTATATATTCAGGCTTAGTTTTTTTGTGATTCGCATCAAAATAACCAGCTTTTAAAAGATCTTGTTTTCTCTTTTCAAACTCTAAATAAAGATCTCCTAAACCATCTTGTTTCATTTGACGAATGACAAGCTGTAAACTTCCTCTTTGTTCATATACATTAATGCTTCCTGAAACTAAAACGCGCATGCCTTCTTGTACATTAAAATTTAATCGCGATACATAGCTTGAAAACATAACACAACTCATTTCACCACTTTTATCTTTTAAAGAAAAATAATAGTGACCAGACCTATGTTTTGTCAGGTTGCTGATTTCACCTTGAATCCAGATACCGTCTAGATCCATCGTTTGTGTTAATATATTTTTAATACGAGCAATAACACTTGAAATACTTACAACCATTTCATTTCTCATAGTTGATCAAGAACTCCGTTTAATAATTTGTATGAGTTGTCATCGCAATATTTTTTTGCCAATGTTATAGCTTCATTAATGACAACAGCCTTTGGCGTATCGTTAGCCAAAATTTCCTGGAAAGAAATTAATAAAATAGCTTGTTCTAACATACTTAAACGATCAAAATCCCAATCATCTCGTAATAATTCATTGATTTTTTGTTCAAAAGCTTCTTTGTTTTCGATTGTTCCGATTGTTAAACTGTATAAATATCCATCAATGTCATTTGAACCTTTCATTACATCAAATACACATTTACGAATATCTTTTCCTAATAATAAGTGTTGATACACACTTTGCATCGCAATTACACGTTGTTCATGTCTATTCATTTACATTTCTCCTTCTCTATATGGTACACGAGCACTTGGTACTACATCACTTGCAGGTAGCGCGTGCACGTCTTGATCATCAAAAAATATATTGGCGCCAAAACAAGCTAAGACATCTGCTTTTTTAGCACCTTGCATAAAGAATACTTCATCTACGACAATATTCCATGCTCTTAAAGTCTTAATCACACGAACCCCCGTATCTTTGTTTCGGGCTGTGACTATAGCTGTTCTTAATACATTTAAGTCTTTCGTTTCATTTTGAAGCCAAGATAAACTCTTTAATAACGAAGCCATAGGACCTTTTTTTAAGGCCACATCTTGATTTAAAATTTCATTTTCAGTAAAAGCTTCTAAACCATGTTCCTGATAGATCTTTTCAGATTCTGCCGAAAATAATACGGCATCTGCATCAAAGGCAATACGAATCTGATGATCTGGAAAGTTATATTTTGTATCTCTGGCATAAATCATACCGGCCGCAAAACCAGCATGGATCGCATTCGATACATCATTTTCATTACATGACAAGAATAAATCGACACCAAAAGCCGATAAATAACGACTGATGTCTTCTCCACCACTTAAAACCATACGACCAATATCCATATCATAGTGCTCAAGTGAATGGATTATACGTAATGACGTATCCGCACTATTTCTAGACATAACGATTACTTCAACTAATTTTCGTTTGGCTAGTTTATTGATGTTTAATAAGTTTTTTACTAACCCAAAACCACTTCCAGGACTTAATACATCATTTTCATGAACTATTTGATATTCACGATATGCATCCAATCCTTCTTTTTCAAAAACTTCATTTTCTTTTTCCAAATTAAACAAAGCCCTTGAACCAATACCTACCACAAGATAATTTTCAAAAGATACACTCATAAATTTAAAAAAAAGGAAACCTTTGAAAGATTTCCTTAAAAAATAAATCCAGTAACCTGAATTTCGATGGCTTCAGGTTTAAAGTCTGTCATATAAGAAATACTTTCAAAGATCTTGTTTTGTAGATTTAAACATACATCACTCACATTTGCCTTGTGATTGACTTTAACAGGAATAGATAATGTCAATTTATTATCATCCACTTTTGTGACAATTCCCGTCTTAAATGGTTTTGTTCCTTGTACAATTTGAACGTTTTCATCTTCTTCAATTACATTCTGTGCGATTGTTGAAAAAACTGTCTTATTTAAAGAAATAACACCATATTCATTACCTGGTTCTAGTTCAATATATTCTTTCGCCATAATTTCACCTTCACTTCTCTTTTAGTATATCAAAAAAGTGATTTAAACTCAAAAACTTTCGCATTCCAAAGTGCAGCTGTTTTTTGAACATACATCTTTTCATGTGAAATCACTTTTTTACAAGTAATAATATCACTCTCTAATTGTTTCTTTAACTCTTCAAACCCATTAAAGCGAATTTCATTCCGCGTCTTTTTTAAGAAAAAGAAACGAACTCTTTGATCATAAATGTCTTGATCAAAATCAAAGATATGTGCTTCAATTGAAACTTTTTTATTTTCAAAAGTCGGATTGTTCCCTACATTGATCATAGCTCCATAAAATATATCATTCACACAAACAAAGCCTGCATAAACACCACTAGATGGAACTAAATAATCAGCATTTGCCCCAAGATTTGCGGTAGGAAATTCTAATAAGGTGCTTCCCCTTTTAAAACCATGTTCAATGATTCCTTCAATCGAATACATATATCCCAATAATTCATTGGCCAAATCGATCTTGCCACTTTGAATCAATGGCTCAATACGACTTGATGAGATCTTTTCATTTTTTGAATTCACACTATCAATCACAGATACATTGAAATAATCTTGATTTTGCAAAGTATCAACATTTCCAGAATTTTTAGAAGCATATTTAAAATCAAAACCACAAGTGATATGACATACATTCATCTTTTGTAACAAGAGGTGAAATGCATCTACATCTAAAGCTGCAAAATCCTTAGAAAAAGTAATCACATACATCACTTCAATTCCCATTGCATTTGCCAAATGGATCGGTAGTTCGACAGTTGTAAAATCGTAAATATTCCAAATGTCGCTTATGTAGCGTTTTTTTTATGTCAAATTTTCTTTTTATTTTGTTGTATGGATGTTGTATGGTGTTGTAATATGTGATATAATAGTTCTATATAAGGAGTCTTCCCCATGAAACTTAACTACGACAGAAAATCTAAAGATCCTACCTACTTCATTCAGGTTGGGATTCGCAATGGTAAAAAGGTTACCACAAAGAATGTTGAACGTATTGGTAAACATTCAGAATTATTAAAGATTACAGATGATCCTTTAGAATATGCCAAACAAAGAGTTAAGGAATATAACGAAAATATAAAGAACAGTAAAGTCGAATATAATATCACTGTTAATTTTGATGACAAGGTCATCAATCAAGGAAATACTGTTTCTAAATCCACTTGTAAGAATACTGGCTATTTCTATTTGAAAGAACTTTATTCATCTCTTGGAATCTCTGATTTCTTTGATAAAGTATGCAGCGGACGTAAAATAGCTTTCAATCCTAATATGATAAATATGGTTCTTACTTTTTCTCGGATTCTTGATCCAGGAAGCAAGATGCATACTTTAAAGAATCTTACTGGTTTCTATGGTGATTTTGATTTCTCACATCAGGATATCCTTCGCTTCATGGATATACTGGAAGAAAATTATGATGAGTATCTTTCTCATTTATTTGAATCAAGTAATAAAGTAATCAAAAGGAATACGAATGTATGTTATTTTGACTGTACAAACTTCTATTTTGAAAAAGAATCTGAAGACGAGGATGTATATGATGAAATCACAGGTGAACTGATCAAAGGACTTTTAAAATATGGTGTATCTAAAGAACATCGTCCAAATCCAATCGTTCAGATGGGACTTTTCATGGATGCCGATGGAATTCCTTTAAGTATGTGTATCAATCCAGGAAGTGACAATGAGTCCCTTTGTGCTGTTTCAGCTGAAAAGAAGATGCTTAAAATGTTTGAGAACAAGGATATCATCTATTGTTCAGATGCCGGACTAGGCTATAATGACACAAGATTATTTAATGACTTTGGTGGAAGAAAGTTTGTAGTAACACAATCCATCAAGAAATTGAACAGTATTCTAAAACAGGCCGTGTTCAATGATTACGATTACCGTTTTTCTCAGGATGGAAAACCTGCATCTTTAGAAACAATGAAGACATTTGATCGCACATTAAAAGAAAACAGAAAGTATTACGATGGATACATCTATAAATCTATACCAGTTGATAAGCTTGTGGACTTAGGTCTATTCGAAGTCAAACAATACAAGAACGGAAAAACAAAGAAGGTAAAATCAAAAGGAAATCTAAAACAACGAATTATCGTAACCTATTCAAGAAAGATGGCCGAATACCAGAAAACAGTACGAAACAGACAGATCGAGCGTGCTAAAAAAATACTGGTCAACATGGATCCTGACAACTTCAAAAAAGGACCAAACGATGTGACCAGATTTATTAAGAGTGATAAAGAAAAGAAGAATTACTATTTAGATGAGGCTCGTATTGAAGAAGAAGCTAAATATGATGGATTCTACGCTGTTGCCACAAATATATTTGATATGAAGGAAACAGAAGTTCTGGATATCCAGTCAAGAAGATATAAAATCGAAGATTGTTTCCGTGTCCTGAAAACAAATTTCAGCTCAAGACCCGTATATCATCGCAAAGAAAACAGAATAAAAGCTCATTTCCTTATCTGTTACACAGCCTTATTGATCTATCGCTTACTCGAAGTCAAATTAGACAGAAATAAAACTCATTTCACAACAGAACAGATCATCGAAACATTGCAGAACATGAATGTGGTTAACTGCTCCGATATGTACTACCAGGCCTGTTACACAGGCTCCGATGTACTGGATTCACTTGAACAACTGTTCGATTTAAAACTGAGCCGAAAATACTATCAACCAAAAACATTAAATAAATTTAAAAAAATTTGAAAAATAAAATTCCCATACAACATTTCATAAAAGTAAAAAATGAGCGTAAAGCCTTTAAACTAAAGGTTTGCGCTCATTGTTGCGTTATATAACTGTCGAAAACGGGGTATTATACCGATAAAGGAATGTTTATGCAAATATGAAAGCCTTATTTTTAGACAAATACAAGTAGTTAGAAGATGATGTAAATTGATTGTATAGTCATATGATGATATGATTTACATATGTTATGGAGGTGATATTATGTATCATATACGAGAATCTATTAGGCCATCTGCTGATTTAAGAAATCACTATAATGAAATTTCAAAACAATGTCGGGAAGAGAATGAAGCTGTAATTATTACAGTAAATGGACGTGGTGATACGGTTTCTTTATCTTATGATGAATACAAAAGTATGAAGTCAAGAATTGAATTATTGGAATTGCTTGCAGAAGCTGATGAAGATGTTGCGAACGGAAGAGTATCACCTATTCAAGACACTTTTAATGATTTAAGAGCTATGTTAAAAGGAAAATAAAATGAAATATACTATTGTGCGTACTGATACTGCAGATATTTGTATTCGAAAAATTGTAACGTTCATCGCAAGAAATTTTGGTGAAGATATTGCTTAAAAAAAACTAGATGATTTAGAAAAAAATATTTATCTGCTGGAAGATAATCCATATTTAGGAACCATACCTAGATATCCGGTTTTAAAACGACAAGGCTATCAAGTGTTGATACTAGAAAAAAACTTGATATTTTACAAAATCAACGAGGATAAAAAACAAATTATTATATATGCGGTCGTAGATCAAGGTCAGGACTACCTGAATATTATTCAAGGACTGTAAATTGCTTATTAAAAAATCAAAAATATGTAGAATAATATTAACAGACCTCACCACGCCTCTGATTTATCATGCGCAACCCGGTGGGGCTTTTTCAATTAAAATGAATATAGTGTAAAATGTCTTTACAGAGAAAAAATAATTTACTTTTGCAAAGCGGCATTGTAAAAATGATGTTAGCTTTGATTTTCTTTTTAGATTTTTTCTTAAAAACTAAATATGAGCTATGAAATATTGTTTTGCTTTATGACTTATCATTTCCTTCTGAATGTGATAAATTACTTAAAAGTGAGTTTTTTTGATTATGAAGAAAGTGCTTTTTATTTGCCACGGCACTCTTTGAAAGCTTCGCCAAAAAGCTAGTAAAATCACGGTCCGGAGGGCATAGTCGGTTAGAAAATAACCCGCAAATAATCCACGGTATTTTGTGCAGATATTACATGTAATATAGATGATATTGGGGATGCAATATGATAGAATGGTTACTAGAAAAATTTGTAGGAATATAAAGATATGGAATTAAGATTATTACGCTATTTTTTAGCAATAGCAAAAGAACAGAGCTTTACAAAAGCAGCAGAACAATTGCATATTACCCAGCCAACGCTATCTAGACAAATGGCGGCATTTGAAGAGGACCTGGGAATAACATTATTTATTCGAAACGGGAAGAAAATATCGCTCACTGATGAAGGAATTTTATTAAAAAGGCGTGCTTTGGAGATTCTTAATCTTGAGGAAAGGACGCTTGAGGAACTGAAGGGAAAAGAAGAGGTTGTAGGGGGAACTATAACTATTGGATGTGGTGAATTTGCGGCAGTGGAGACATTGGCGAAGATATGTAAAACATATAAAGAAAAATATCCGTTGGTTCAGATTGTATTGCATACTGCAACAGCAGATGCAGTGTATGAGATGATGAACAAAGGACTTGTAGATATTGCATTATTCTTAGAACCAGTGGACACGGAAGGGTTGGACTATATCCGAATTACAGATTGTGATCACTGGTGTGTCGGAATGCGCCCAGATGATCCGTTGGCAGAAAAGGAGTTTATAAAAAAAGAAGATCTCATAGGAAAACCGTTAATCTTACCGGAAAGATTGAATGTTCAAAGTGAACTTGCCAACTGGTTTGGAAATGATTATTCAAAACTTCAGATTGCTTTTACAAGTAATCTTGGAACGAATGCTGGAGTCATGGCGGTAAATGGACTGGGATATCCAATATCAATTGAGGGTGCTGTAAAGTATTGGCGAGAGGATGTTCTTGTACAGCGAAAAATTTCTCCTGAAATCACGACCAATACGGTAATTGCCTGGAGACGAAACATCCCATATTCTCTGTCAGTCAGTAAAATGATAGAAGAAATAAATGCTTTTCAGGCATAGAATAGAATTCAATATAAGTATTAGACATAATAAAATAATGGAGATATAAAATAGATGTATAAGAGAAAATCAAATCTTATACATCTATTTTTATACAAAAATTCGTAAAGAAAGGGGCTTTTTACTATGAGTAAAAAATTAGTGGCATTTTTCAGTGCAAGCGGAACAACAAAAAAAGTAGCACAGATGATCGCAGAGGAAGTAAAAGCGGATTTGTTTGAGATTGAGCCGAAAGTTCCATATACAAAGCCTGATCTTGACTGGATGAATAAAAAATCCAGAAGCAGTGTGGAAATGAGTGATAAAAAATATAGACCGGCGATTATGAAAAAAGAGATGGATATGAGTTCTTATGACAAGATCCTTTTGGGATTTCCAATCTGGTGGTATGTGGCTCCGACAATCATCAATACATTTTTAGAAGCTTACGATTTCAGTGGTAAAAAGATTGTGCTTTTTGCAACATCCGGAGGAAGTGGATTCGGGAACACTGTGAAAGAATTGCAGTCATCTGCATCAGACGCAGTTATTACAGAAGGCAGACTGTTAAATTGCGGAACGAAACAGGAAATCACTGAATGGGTAAATTCTTTATAAATTACAGCGTTATGGAGGTATACAGAATATGGGAAAAATAGTACAGACAGCAGGAAGAAATACACTTGGAGAATTTGCACCGGAATTTGCACATTTTAATGATGATGTGCTTTTCGGTGAAAACTGGAATAACCAGGATATTGACGTAAAAACAAGAAGTATCATCACAGTGGTTGCTCTGATGGCTTCCGGAATTACGGATTCTTCTTTAAAATATCATCTTCAAAATGCAAAAAATCATGGTGTGACACAAAAAGAGATTGCTGCAGTGATCACACATGTCGCATTCTATGTAGGTTGGCCAAAAGCATGGGCTGTTTTCAATCTTGCAAAGGAAGTGTGGGAAACAGGCGAAGGAGATTTGCCATACGAAGAGGAAGCGATGCGGGCGCATGCAAAAGAGATGGTATTTCCAATTGGTGCACCAAATGATGGTTTTGCACAGTATTTTTCCGGCAGAAGTTTTCTTGCACCGATTTCTACTTCTCAGGTTGGAATTTTTAATGTGACATTTGAACCAGGATGCAGAAATAACTGGCATATCCATCATGCAAAAAGTGGAGGAGGCCAGATTCTGGTATGCGTTGCTGGAAGAGGATATTATCAAGAAGAAGGTAAAGAAGCTGTAGAAATGAAGCCAGGCGACTGCATCAATATTCCGGCAGAAGTGAAACACTGGCATGGCGCAGCACCGGATGAATGGTTTAGCCATCTTGCAATAGAAGTTCCGGGCGAAAATAGTTCCAATGAATGGCTTGAACCGGTAAGTGATGAAGAATATAGAAAACTAAAATAGGAAGGTGAATAAAATGTTTGATAGAAGTATTGTATTGAATAATGGTGTAAAAATTCCACAACTTGGACTTGGAACCTGGCTTATTGATGATAATAAGGCTGCTGACGTTGTAAAAGCAGCAGTAAAGATTGGATATAGACATATTGATACGGCACAGGCATATGGAAATGAGCGTGGCGTGGGTGAAGGAGTAAGAACTTGTGGTATTCCGCGTGAGGAGTTGTTTGTTGTATCAAAGGTTGCGGCAGAACATAAGACTTATGAGGAAGCGATGGCAGGAATCAATGAGACGCTTGAAAAGATGGGACTGGATTATCTTGATATGATGATTATCCACAGTCCGCAGCCATGGGCAAAGGTTAATCAGAGCGAAGATCGATATGTAGAGGGGAATCGAGCAGCATGGAAAGCTCTTGAGGATGCTTATACGGCAGGAAAACTTAGGGCAATCGGAGTTTCCAATTTTCAGATCGAAGATATTGAAAGTCTTCTTGAAACAGCAAAGATTAAGCCCATGGTAAATCAGATTCTTCTTCATATCAGTAATACGCCGATAGAGTTAGTAGAATATTGCCAAAAGAATGGTATTGCTGTAGAAGCATACTCACCAATTGCGCATGGTGAAATATTAAATCAACCGGAGATAACTGCGATTGCAATGAAGTATGGTGTGACTGTTCCACAGCTTTGCATTAAATATACGATTCAGCTTGGTGCAATTTCTTTGCCAAAAACAAGTAATCCTGAACATATGAAGAGTAATGCCCAACTGGATTTTGAAATTAGTGCTGAAGACATGGAACTGTTAAAGAATTTTAAGAAAATTCAGAGCTATGGTGACAGTGGAGTTTTTCCTGTTTACGGTGGAAAGATGTAATAGCCAATCCGTTTGAAATACAAATATTGAATAATAACTTAATATCATTAATAGCAAAGTTATAAGATTTCAAAAACGGAGTTTTATAGCTTTTTATTTGGCGTTTGCAAAAAAGTACAAAAGAGCCATTTTAATCATTTACATGATTCTATTTGAAACATGATTTATGAAATATTGTTTTGCTTTATGACTTATCATTTTCTTTTGAGTATGATAAATTATATAAAAGTGAGGTTTTTTGATTATGAAGAAAGTGCTTTTTATTTGTCATGGGAATATATTCCTTTTATGGTAAAATGCTTTATATAAAGAAAAAATTGGAAATTATAAACTCATTTTATACCAAGTTTATACCAAAAATAGAAAGATCGTTGACACAGCTTGAAATTGAAGGATTATTCAATAAAAGATATTGAATATTTCATTGAATATGTTTCAATTAAAGCAATTAAAAAATCATAAGAATAAAATGAATTATTCAAAAAATAGGCGGATTCAGTAAAAAATGAATCTGCCTTTTTAAAATCTATAGACAGAGAATTTAAGTTAAATTATAATGTGGCTAACATGAGAATGTTTTTTGCGCATGACTAAGGTTGAACTATAAACATGGAAGTGAGGTGCTTATTGTGTATACCGTAAAAGACTTGCTTGAATCAAGTGAAAATTTGCAGATTCGATTAATAGGTAAAAATCTCGGGGGGGGTAGACAGAGAAATAAAAGGAATTAGAATTGTTGAAGAATTAGATATAAAGAAGTATATGGTTAGTGGAGAACTACTTTTAACTAGTTTAAAGGTATTTGAAAAAATGAGCGAAGAGATGTTTCTTTTTCACCTAGAAGAGTTAAATAAGAAAAAAATAAGTGGATTTATTATTAAACGAAATGAATCAATTCCATCTTACTTATTGGATACCTTATTTAAGTTTTGTGAAGAGAATCATATTCCTGTTTTAGAAATATCTCAGAATCAAAATTATTTTGTAATTATAAAATATATATTAGGACAAATATATAATAAAGAGGCAGCGAACCGATTATATTTCGTTTCGATGCATGATATTTTCAGTGGCATTTTGTTGAATGAATCTAATTTAAATGTAGTGATTGAAAAAGTAGTAATTCTACTTAATAAAATGTTAGACAATCCAGTCACAATATATAGTAGTGATTATGACTGTTACGCATCGAGTGAAGAAGAACCTGTAAGTTTTAATATTGAAAATGGGTTAAAAAGATATATACCGGAAGTAATTACTAAACAACAATATTTCATACAAAAAAGAGAATATGTAGAGTATATCAACAAAATGCAATTGTTCGATGGTCGATATTTTTATCTTGTAATCACTGAAAAAAACAATCAATTAAACGATATTGATTTTGCTGGTATGGAAGATGCAATTTTAACTTTGCAGTTTGCACTGATGCGACTTTCTGCTGAGGAAGAGTTGGATAAGAAATATCAAAAAGACTTAGAGTATCAATTGTCGGCAGGTACATTATCGAGTGAAGAAGAGGACGAGGTTGCGAATATTCTTGGATTAAATGATACAGATGATCTTCGTGTTGTAACTTTTCGCTTACTTCCAAAAAATAAAAGTGGAAGATTCACGAGTGAACAGTTAAGACAAACTGAAATTGTAGAAAAGGAATTATTACGTAATTTGCCGAAAAAGTACACGACGAGTAATACAAACCAAATTATTTATATTTACAAGAAAGATGAACAGATTAGTAATCTTCAATTTCGATTGGGAATTGAAGAACTACAAAAGAATGTTCAAAATAATTTAGATAAACGAAATGCAGATATTGATTTTTTGGTAGGAATTGGTAAAGATGTTAAGGGATATCCTGCATTAAAAGAATCGTTTTCTGATTCTAAAACAGCCTTGAAATATATTCATGTCATTCGTAAAATAATAGGTGACGAAGATAAATCAGTTGTTGATTGTTCAAAGTTAGGCTTTTTTAGAACGTTTGTAAAAATTTCTGATAAGGAAGAATTATTATCTTATGTACCTGAATCTTTACAAAAATTATATGAATTCGATAAACAAAAAAATGGAGAGCTTGTTGATACATTGGAATGTTTTCTAAATAATAAACAAAGTTTGAAACAAACTTCAAATAAATTATTTGTGCATTATAGAACGGTTTCGTATCGTCTAGAGAAGATTAAAGAAATATCCAGCATGGATTTTGATAATCCTACAGAAATTTTAGCAGTACGTAATGGATTGATTATATATAGACTAATTGAAACAATGTAGAATCATACTATATGGAACACTTTTTACAATAAAACACAAAAATTTTACATATTTTGTGCATTATAATAAAAATCATTCAAGGTTATAATGTATGCGTAGTTATAAATAAACAATTTTTTTAATATAAACTAAGACTGTATAGGGTTTAGTTAAAACGAGGTAAAGCAATGAAGCTGAAGAGTTCGACTGATTATGCGATACGAATTGTATGTTATTTAGCAACGCATAATGGGATGATCTCTACTACTGAGTTATCGAAACAACTATACATTGCATCTACATATATTCCTAAAGTCGCAAAAAAATTAAAAGACGCAAATATTATAGTAGCTTTAGAAGGCGTAAAGGGTGGTTATACACTTGCTAAAAGAGCAGAGGATATTTCTTTAAAGGAAATCGTTTCTTGTATGGAAGAAACAATGGCTATCAATCGTTGTTTGGAAAGAGATGGATTTTGTTCTAGAAATGCTGTAAATCATTGTAGAGTACACAAGGTCTTGTTGGATATACAAAACACATATAATAATAAATTAGAAAATATTAAGGTATCGGATTTGATTCGTCCTGGAAAAGATGAATATTTTGGCCGTTTCTATGTCGTATTAAAAGTCAATCTAAAGAAGAACAGTTATGAGTGTGTATATTCACACAGTCAAGATGTATATGATCAATCTGAGATTATAGATAGTTATGATGAATTTATAAAAAACTATGTAAATCGGTTTGTCTATGAATCGGATCAAGAAAAGATTGAATCCTTCTTATTGTTGAATGAACTAAAGAAAGTGGATTCTTGCATAGAAGAAGATCTTCCATATCGTAGATTGAACAAGGATTCTTATATTTGGATGGAAGCCAAGAAATATGTGGATACTGATAATCATAAGGCGATAATCACATTGCATAATAATAAGATTTTCCAAAATACCATTGTAAGTATGGAGCAGGAATTAAGAAATAAAGAGAAGGTCATGTTGAAGCAATATTGGGACATGGTAACTCTTTTAGTAGCGGTATTAAATCATAATAATGTAGTGGATAAAGAATATCACGATGATATTAGTTTTTATACGCAACAGATGTATCTTCAGCTTCAAAAGGATTATCCAAAATATGGGATTACAGATGAAGATATTGAAATCGTGACTCATTTAGCTCCTATTCATGATATTGGTAAGGTTCGTGTTCCAATTGAAATCTTGAATAAGCCAGGAAAACTAACAAAGGAAGAGATGGATATTGTAAAGCAGCATCCTTTGGTTGGTGCTGAAATGACGCAGAGATTTCCAAAAGGATTAACAACAGAAAAATTGAATCAATATAGTTATGAAATCTGTAGACATCATCATGAAAGATATGATGGTACAGGATATCCTGATGGGTTAAAGGGTGAAGATATTCCTTTGAGTGCGCAAGTCGTAGGTTTAGTAGATGCCTATGATGCTCTTATTAGTGTTCGTCCATATAAGAAAAAGCTAGAACATGACCAAGCTGTACAAATGATTTTGAATGGTGAATGTGGCAAGTTTTCAGACGAACTACTTCATTGTTTTAAAAAGGTATCAAGCCAAAACAATTGGATAAAAAGAAGTGAGAGGGAAGCTGTATGAGAAGGATAAGAAAGTTAACATCCAATTTTCTTGTATGCATTCTTTGCATGACTACCTTTATAACACAAATTCATATGGTAAGTGCTGAAGAAACAGAGGATATTCCTACAGAAGAGGTTGTACAAGAAACAACTCCAGAAACAAGTGAAGTACAAGAAGTGCAGGATGTTCCACAAACAACAGAGAAATTGGATGAATATTATAAAGATGGAAAAATTCTTATTTACAATTATGAACAGTTGAAACAAATAGGTTCAGATGCCTTTGTTTATACAAAAGATAAAGATGGAGATATTGGAACTGGAGATATTGTTGTAAACGATGGTACTCAACTTACTTATGGTAAGGATGCTCAGTATCTATTGATGAATGAAATCAAAATGGATACAAAATCAATTTGGAATGTAAAGGATGACTTTACAGGAAAGATAGAGGGAGAAGAAATCAAAGAGGATGAAACTCCTACTTTATATGATAAGAAAACAGATACGATCTATATTTATAATCCGTATCAATTAATGGTTCTAGAACAAGAAGATTCAGACAAAGAACCTGTAATGTCATTGGATTATGATGCACCACAGTTTGGTATGGGACAAATGATCTATCCAAATGGAGAAGACAAGGATTATTTAACTTATAGTAAAGATCATAATTATGTCATTTCAAAGAACTTTAGTTCAGACAAGCCTGAATTAGTTGCAGATCAATTAAGTATAGATCCTGATACAACAGATACTGAAGGACGTGACTTTAAGGGGCAGGTTGTAAAAACAATTGGTGATAAAACCTATATCTTAATTGGTAATGAGGAACAGCTAAGAGCAATAGGTACAGACAAAGCAGTTCAAGGAGCAGTTTATCAAGCCTATCTTGAACTAGGAAAATGGAAAATTGATACAGATTTATCTGGTAATTCAATTATGTTGTATGGTGGCGATGCCGACTTAACGAAAGAACAAAATGGAAAACAAGATTTCACATTTGGAACAGTTTTAGATGCAAATAAAAAAATAAGTAGTGAAAGTTCTATTCATATGAGAGGTAAGTGCGGTGTTGATCAAACAACAGGTAAGATTGATCCAAATCTTGATATAGAAAAACAAACACAACAAAAATATACAAAAAATGCGAATTATATTATTTTCCGTGATATTGGTTTAGGTAGTTCAGATTGGACTCCGCTTACTTTCCAAGGCACAATGATTGGTGCTAAATCTGCTGAAAAAGGCGGACTTTGGAAAGATGGTGTTATAAACACAATCGACAAGCCAGTGATTTCAAACGTAACTGTAAATCAATCAACTAAGATTAATGTTGGTGAACAAATGGGTGTTGGATTCTTTTCAACAATATCAAGTGAAGTAAGTGAAAAGGATATTGGTCTTAGTAAAGGATTGGTAAAGGTATCTAATATTCAATTTGATAATCTAAAAGTTCATACAACAACAAATGAAACCTATTATTCACCTTCATTAGTAAGTACACTTACAAATACTCTAGGAAAGTTATTGGGTGGATTGTTGAGTGGGTTAACATTTATTTTAACTTTTGGTCAAGTGAAAATTGATTTAGGCAAAACATTAGGTGATGTTTTAGATGCACGTAAAAAAGATCCTACAGCTTTATCAACTGGAGCAATTGCTGGGCGAGTTGAAGGACAGGTTGAAATTTCAAATATTGAAGTCAATAATGCAAATGTAAAAAATGTGAATGGCTATACAGGTGGTTTTGTTGGATATGCCGTTGGTTCAACTCAATACGATGGATTATCGAATGCTTTAGGGGATTTGGTTAAATTATTAACAAATATTTTAAATGTCATCCCAGGTTTAGGCTTAGGTGATTTAATTAAGATTCTATTAGGGAACGCAATTCCTTTAGGAAAGTTAATTCCAACAGGATATATCAATCCGAAGATAGTGAATTGTAATGTAAATGGTTTAACGATTTCAACAGCCTCCGATAAAGAATATGCCGGTGGATTTATTGGTATGCAAAAGGGTGCTATTGTAGAGCGTTGTTCTGTAACAGGTGGTTCGAATACAATTAGTGGAAAGAATTTTGTAGGTGGCTTTGTTGGTCTAGCTCGTGACGATGTGATTGAAGGAACGTTATCTGGGGCATTGGATATAGAGACAAAACTTCCTAAGATGAATACGGAAAGTTTGCTTCTAAATTGTTCATTAAATAACGCAGTTGTGTCTGTTTCTGGTGAAAGTTATATTGGTGGTTTTGCCGGAGGATTGGCCAATGCATCAACTGTCAATTGTAATGTTAAATCGGATAATGCACTCACTGTAACGGCTTCTGGAAATTATGCTGGTGGTTTTGCAGGAATTGCATCTCTTGGATGGGCTGCTGACTTAGGTAAAGATGACACAAAAGATAACTTACTTGGCGGTGTAGTTGATCTTGTTGTAAAACTTTTAAGTAGTAATCCTGGAGCAACTTCATCTTTACTTTCTCTTGCTGGTGTAAATCCATCACATATCTTAGGATGTTCTGTAAATGCTTCACTTCAAGTTAGTGGTAAGGACTATGTTGGTGGTATTACAGGTCGAGGCAATGGTGCATATATAGCTCAATCGAATTCGGATAATTTACAGAAAATATCATATTGGAAAAATAAGGTTTATGATGCTGGTTCTGTTCAAGTGATTGATATCTCTTTAACTGGATTATCCAGTGTTAAAGGAAATGATTATGTTGGTGGAATCGCTGGATCAATGGGTACAGCTAGTGTGGCTGGTTTATTAAATACAACGCTTGGTGTTGCATCTTATCTTGCATTTACTGTAGATAATGTTCATGTAAATGGTGCAGAGAATGGATTTACTGTTACGGGAAATGAACGTGTTGGCGGTGGATTTGGAGATGCGATTGGTGGTTCGATAACAACTGTTAGCATCAATAATTTAGCTTCTACTGAAGGCAATAACTTAGTAGGCGGATTTATAGGTCTTTCTGGTCCTGGCGATTTGGCAGGAGCGGATGGTGGATTGACCGTTAATCTATTAGGTTTGAATTATATATTGAAATTGAATAATTTGCTCTCTCTAGGACAAGCAATTGAAGTTAAGATTAATAAAGTAAATGTGAATGGAGTCACAAATGGATTTACGGTACATGCAAAGGGTAGTCGTGATTCTAATTCTGTTCGTGATTATAGTGCTTCTGGTTTTATCGCAAAAAGTGGAAGTACTAAAGTAGAGGATTCTCATGTAACAAATCTAAAATCAGTGAAAGCTGCAGATAATGGCGGATATGCTTCAGGATTTGTGGCTATTTCAAAAACGGGTGGTCTAGCAGATGTTGCTGATGACAATTCAATTAAATCATTGATTGAGGCTAATGGCTTAGTAAATGCTGTAGGATATTTAATTCCTAAATATACAAATTGCACGGTTTCTTTTGTGAATGGTGGAAGTGTTACAGCAGATGTTGCTGGTGGTTTTGTAGCTGATTTCCAAAGTGGAACAGTGGATAACAGTTCGCGTGGTGAAAATGATTATTATGCTGTATATAATTTAGATTCTGTAAATGGTCAAAGTTATGCAGGTGGCTTTGGTGGAAATGTTTATTCTGGAGCATTGGCGGATGCTGGTAAAGGTATTAGTGTTCTAGGAAATATTAATGGTTTAAATATAAATATTGGAGATCTTGTTAACTTGATCAATGCATATGTTCCAGTCATCGAATATGCAGGAGTTAAATCAGAAAATGGATTTACAGTATCGGCTAATAAAATTAAATCGGATGATACGAATTCTGGTAGTGCAGGTGGCTTTATTGGCTATGGCAGTGGAGTTCAGGTTAGTCATTGTGATGTAACAAATTTAAAACATACAAAAGTAACACCTCCTAAAGATTTAGAGGGTGAAGATAGTTCAAATTATTTTGGTCAGGAAAGTACATATGCAGTAACTGGTGCTAGATATGCTGGTGGATATATTGGATATATGAATATTGGTTCGGCTGCTTCGGTTGGAAAAGGCTTGAGTGTTTTAGGTAAAACGATTGGTCTTAATGATGTATTGGATGCATTAAATGTTGTAGTTTCTACAATAGAACATTCTAATGTTACTGGAGGACCTGGCGGTTTTGCGGTTAAAGCTTCTATGAAAAATACAGCTTCGGATGCTTCTGCAGATGATGTATTAGGAGATGCTGGCGGTTTTGCAGGTAAGATTTCTGGTGGTCATATTCAGAATTCAAACTCATATAATTTCTCATATATCATTGGTCAGATTACAGCTGGCGGTTATGTTGGAGACTTACAGCCTGGTAGTGTAGTAGATGCTTTAGGTGGAACAAGTATATTAGGTGGTCTTGTTAATACTAAAGAAACACTTGCTTCTTTAGCACAGGATTTTGTACCTACGATTCGAAATAGTTCTACAACTTGTATTCCTTGTGGTGGTGCAGTTCGTGCAGATGCAACTTCAACTACAACAACTCAAAGAGGTATGGCTGGTGGTTATGCTGGTCATAATGAAGGCGGTCATATCTGGGGTAATAATACAAACAAATGGAAAGGTCAAGATTACACAGGACCAACAAGTACTTGTAAGGCTGTTCGTATTCGGTCTGTTTACGGAAAAGAGATTGCCGGTGGATTTACAGGTTTAATGGAATCTGCAGATACGGCAAGTGCTGGAAGCTTATCTCTATTATGGGGATTGGTAAAAGCTAATAACATCTTAGGTGCATTAAGTGTTGTATATCCAACTGAAGAAAACACAGAAGTCTATGGTCCACTTGCATTAATGGATTTAAACTCATGGAATTCATGGGTTGAATATGTAGGTAAGTATGGTGGCTATGGTAGTGATTTCAGCAACTTAGTTCAAAGTGGAAAGATAAATACTCAAGAAGATTTGGATAAGATTCTTGGTCAATATGTCTATGGCTATAATGTTGTAGCTGGAAGAACTAACTACCGTGATGAGACGATTCTTTCAAATGGTGGAGCAGCCGGTGGTTATATTGGTTCCATGTTAACAGGAACTATCACAAATGGTCAGACTCATGATACTAAGTTAGTTAAAGGACTTCGTTGTGCCGGTGGATTTGCCGGAGAAATGATTAATGGTGGTGCTGCAAATCTTGGTGGTGTAAGTATTTTAGGATTGGATTTACAACTAGGACAGATGCTTGAAGTATTAAATGTATTTGTACCAGTAATCAAACAATCTTCAGTCGAAGGCTATCAAAGTGGTCTTATGGTTCAATCAAATGGAAATAATGATAAAGATCTTCTTGGATATGCGGGTGGCTATGTTGGAAAACTGATTGGTGGTCAGATCTGGGGTGATGACACATTGCGTTGTAAAGTCACAAAGCTTAGACGAGTAGATGGTAAAAGTTATGTTGGTGGCTTTGTAGGTAGTTCAAAACCTGGTAGTGTGGCTACAGTAGATCCTGTTCGAGGAGAAGGGTTATTCTTGACCAAGCTTTTAGAGAAGTTATTAGACACACCAACAGATTTAATTAATGTATTAAACGCTACAGTCGCAACCATTCGATATGCAGATGTTGAAGCATGGAATGACTGGGGTGTTATCGTCAATGGAGCTTATGATGGTGGAGGCAAAAACACTTCTTATGCCAAAGCTGCTGGTGGATTTGCAGGAATGCTTGAAGGAACCGTACTTGGTAAAAAAGATGAATCTTTAGCAGGTGTTACTGCCCAAAATATTCGTTCTATAGTATCTGGTGAATATGCCGGTGGATGTTTTGGAATTTCGGATGTTGCAGGTGTTGCTAATATCAGCGCAGGTAGTGAAACGTCTTTATTGGATAAACTTTTAAAACTAGGTCGAGTCGATGTACTGGATGCATTTAGAAGCTTTGTATATTACGGAAACGTAAGTGGAAGTAAGGATGCAGGTCTTAGTGTTAGTGCAAATGTTGCTAATAAGTATGGTCAGAATAATGAGGTTACATATAGTGGAACTGCTGGTGGTTTTGGTGGTTCACTATTAAATGGTTCAGTTAAAAATAGTACAGTAACGAACTTAAGTAATGTTCGAGGCTTAAACAGTGTAGGTGGCTTTGTTGGATATTCTGGTAAGAGTGGAGTTGTTGGAGCAGATAAGATTGATGTTCTTGGAAACAATACTGGACAGCTTCTTGGTGGAGCTCTTGGGGTTATGGATATTTTTGGATCTCATATCGACGACTCTACAGTTACAGGAATTGATGGTGGTTATACTGTTCAAAGTACTGGTGGAGAAGAGCAGATTGCTGGTGGATTTATTGGCTACGCAAATCTTGCAAGAATATCAAACTGTACATCAGGAGCAGAAGATGTATCTTTTGGTTTAAAACAAGTTACATCCGATGGTACAGCCGGAGGATTTGCTGGAAGAACAAGTTATGCATATCTTGCAGATGTCAAATTGGATTCAGGACCTGCAAACGTATTATTTGCAGTAGTTAATCGACTTGTAAAGGCACTGTATTTGGATAAGATTGAAAATTCTAATCTTTTGAAGATTAATCTAGGGCTTATCAAAGTGGATGCATTATATGATGGAAATTTAATTCATGTAAATATACTTGGATTAGATATTTCAGTTGGATTGTCAAAAAAATCAACAGATAATGCTCAACAGACGGATTTGGCTATTATTACGATAGGAGATTCATCTATTAAACTCCCATGTGATGAAAATGGTCTTTTAAATGATAATGATGCAAAATCTAATATCAGTGTAAATCTAATCAAGGCAAATCGAACAAAGATTACTGACAGTAAAGTTTATGGAATCAGTGCTGGTTATGATGTCTATGCAGGTGGTGCCGACAATAACAAGGATGGCACTGCAAAAGATGGACGAAGCGGAGGCTTTGTAGGATTCAATGATGAAGGTCTTTTAAAGAATAATGATATGTATTTATGTGATGTTGTTCGTGGTACTTCAAAAATGGTTGGTCCATTTAGTGGACAGAGTGACTTGAATTCAGTGTATGAATTTAATACACAGGAAAAAGTTGAGGGAGTAAGCAACAACTATCGTATCTATAGAAAACTAGATAAGGCATTAGATGCAATAAAAAAGAATACATCAAAATTGAATATGGAATTTTTACAGGATGCTTCAACAGGCTGGGACATCTATACACTAGGACATATGAATACAGTTAAACAGTATGATGATTTAAAAAATGCTCAGATTACCGATTCAAGTGGATCAACCAAGGTAGACTTAAATGCATATGAATCGGAAGCGAAGGCTGTATTAATGTCAGATACAAAAACAGATTTAAATACAGGAGAAAGTGACACACCTGAACCTTCAGAGTCACAGGACCCTTGTGATGAGAATATTAAATTAACAATTAACAAGGTTTGGAAAGACTTGAATAACTTTAGCAAGTTAAGACCAAATAGTATTACGGTAACAATTTCTTGTACTTGGACAGGTGCAGATAACAAAGAACATACTGAGATCGTTCCAAGTTTTGAGAATTGCGTTATAGAAGGTAATAGCAAATCAACATGGAAGAAAGTAATTAAAGGATTACCAGCTTATATAAAAGATGGTGATAAGATTTGTTATTACACATACTCCGTTACAGAAACGAAGATTGATGGTTATACAACGACGATAGAAAAATCGAAAGATGGATTTACGTTTACTATAACCAACAAACACTTCCCAGGATTACCTGATACAGGTGGTAACGGAAGATACTTAATTTATTTGATAGGTCTTCTGCTTTTAGCAATTTATCTTGTTACGGGTAAAAAAAGAAACAAGAAAAATCAGCTTGCAGAAAAGCTATAAAAATTCGATTCAGAGAAAAGGAGAACATCGGAAATGAAAAGAATCAAAAAATTAGCAGCAGCCATGCTGACAGCCATCATGATGATGACTATGACAGTTACAGCATATGCTGCAGGAAGTTGTACATTAAGTGTCACTACAAAAGGTGGTCAAGCTTTGAATGGTCAGACAATTAATCTATATAAATTGTTTGATGTTACAGAATCAAAAAGTGGTGAAACTACAAACTATGCTTATACAGTAAATGATACTTATAAAGGTGCTTTAGCAAGTGTATTAAACATTCAAGAAAATGCAAAAAATGAAGAATTTGTAAAAGCTGTAGCTGATTTAAAGGCTGAGCCTGAAAATCAAGTACAAAATTTCGCAAACAAATTTACTGCAAAAGCTTTAACAGATAAGTTAGGAGAAACAAAAACTTCTGGTAAAATCACAGAAAGTAAAACATCTTATGAATTTACAGGATTAGACGCAGGTTATTATTTAGTTTATGTTACTGGCGGAAAAGAAATTCAATCTTCTTTAGTTACAGTAGATGATACAACAAATAAAGTTAACTTAAAGACTGAAGCTCCTAGCATCACTAAAACTGCTGATGAAGGTACTGTTGAAATTGGACAAGTAGTTACATATACAGTTACAGGTTCTATTCCAGATACAACAGGATATGCTCAATATCAATATATTATTCACGATGAATTGACAAAAGGTTTAGATTTTGTGAATGATGCAAATGGAACAGCTCTTGAAGCAGGTGCTACAACAGTTAATGTAGCAGTAGCATTAAAAGATGGTACTGATGCTAGCACAGCACCTACAACAGCTAATCTTGATACTGCAAACAACAAAAAAATGAGTTTAGACTTATCTGCATGGGTAAAAGCTAACCAAGAAAACAACAAAGGAAAAGAATTCACTGTTACTTATTACGCAAAAGTAAACGCAAATGCCGTTGTAATAGAAAAGAATAAGGCTCAATTAGAATATGGTAATAAGCCAGGTGAAACAACAACAACTACACCTAGTGAAGCTAAAACTCCTACATATCCATTAGACATCCTAAAGAAAAAATCTGGAAGTGAAGAAAAGCTAGCTGGTGCAAAATTCGAACTTTATAAAAATGCGACAGACGCAAAAGCAGGTACAAACGCAATTACGGTTTCAGGAAGCAATGGAAACTATGTAGTAGATTCTACTTCTTCTACTACTGTATTTGAATCAGTTGCAAGTATTGATGGAAAAGACTATAACTTACACTTAAATGGTTTGGCTGCAGGAGATTATTTGTTAAAGGAAACTGAAGCTTCAGCTGGATTTAATAAGTTAACAGATCCAGTTAAGATTACAATCACTAAAACAAGTGATACTGAATGGACTGTTAAAAAGAATGATACTAAAGAAGAAGATAAAATCATCGACATCGAGAACAGCACAGGATCATTACTACCATCAACAGGTGGAGCAGGTGTTATCGTGTTTGCAGGTGTAGCTATTCTATTAGTATTTGGAGTTGTTGTAAGCTTCATTCGTGATAAAAGAAAAGCTTGTTAATTAATGGAATGCGGTTGTCTTTTAGATGACCGCGATTCCCATATAACGATAGGGGAAATGCAATGAAGAGTAATAAGAAAAGAAAAATGACTATAAAGGATATAATTCGATTGCTTGTGCTTGTCGTTGCATTCGCCGTGTTGTTATATCCTACAGTCAGTAGTTATGTAAATGAAAAGAATGGTTCTAAGGTTGTATCGAATTATGATGCAGAAAGTGTTCGTTTGAGTAATGCAGAAAAAGAAAAGATGCTTGAAGATGCACGTGCATACAATAAGGAAATGTTAAGTAATATTGATTTGATTGATCCTTTTTCTCAGGGTGAAAAAAGTTTGGATGCTCGATATGAAAGCTTATTAAATATAGATGGATCTGGCATGATGGGCTATATTCGTATTCCTAAGATTAAAGTGGAGATTCCTATCTATCATGGTACTTCTGAATCTGTATTACAGGCAGGAGTTGGTCATTTCTGGGGAACTTCTCTTCCTGTTGGTGGCAAAAGTACACATACGGTATTAACAGGTCATAGGGGTTTGCCTACAAAAACATTATTTACCAATATGGATAAGCTTGTTGAAGGGGATGTGTTCTACATCAAAGTCTTAGATGAGACATTGGCATATAAAGTGGATCAAATACTTACTGTATTACCAGAAGAAACAGAAGCTTTATCAATCGTACCTGGACAAGATTATGCGACATTAGTTACTTGTACTCCATACGCGATCAATACGCATAGACTCTTGGTTAGAGGTCATCGTATTCCGTATAAGGAAGCTGTAAAGATTGAGAAAAACACTAGTACAGGTATAGAACTATCATTTACTACAAAGGTATTGATTGTAACACTTGGAATTATTTTTATAGGGTTGATTATAGCTATGCTATATAGTTTGTATGATAAGAGAAGGAGGAAGAAAAAGTGATTAAACAATTAAAGATACATTCGCTCTTTCTACTCCTTATTAGCTTGTTGTTTGTTTCTCTTATTCAAGTTCATGCGGACAGTAGAACGGGAAGTATTGATATTGACTATAAGGGAAGAACAGATAGTCAGGAAGAGATTATCTTGTCTGGAGCAAAGTTTGAAATTATACCTATTCAATATGTAGAAAATGGAAATTGGGCATGGCAATCTTCATTTGTAGATTGTGGTGTTTCACTTCATGATACAAGTGCTGAAGCTAGAAATAAACAGGCTAAACAGTTATTAGAATATGCTAGAAAAAAAGGTATTTCTGGAAATCAACAGCTTACAGATAGTATGGGGCATACTGTATTTAGTAATTTAAATGAAGGTATGTATTTGATTACACAGATTGGTTCTGTAAAGAATGGGAATGATACGTTTGAATCTGCACCATTTTTAGTAAGTGTTCCATACGATATAGATGGATATCTCATGTATGATGTAAAGGTAGAACCAAAGGTGACATGGCTTACAAATAATGTGCCTCCTTCTGTTCCAGAAAAACCAAGTGAGAAGAATCCTCCAGAAGATACAAACACGGGTGTTCAAGTGAAAAAAACGATTTGGATTGTTCTTGCATTGTGTAGTTTTGGAATGATTGTTATTCTTGGAAGAAGATTAAAAGAAAATAGTTATTGAAAGACCATTGATTGGTCTTTTTAATTTTGGATTGGCGATTAATTGTGTGATGATATATACTTTTTGTAAAAGAAAGTATTAAAAATTAAGATATAAGCAGTTATTTTAGATGAAATATATGAACTGTTTTTATCTCTATGAAAATGTTGTAAGTAAAGGAGTTTTGACTATGAAGAAAGTGCTTTTTGTTTGCCATGGGAACGTATGTCGTAGTGTCTCAGCTCAATATATTATGGAAGATTTGGCAAAGAAAAATGGAGTAGAACTATATGTTTCTAGTGCAGCTACAAGTCGTGAAGAAATTGGTAATGATATCTATCCTCCAGCTAAGCGTAAACTAAAAGAAAAGGGGATTCCATTTTCTAGACATTATGCAAGACAAGCTACAATGAGTGATTATTTGTCGTATGACTATTTAATTTGTATGGATGAAAATAATGTGCGTAATCTAAATCGTATGTTCAATAATGATCCAGATCATAAAATCTATAAATTATTATCAAGAGATGTTTCAGATCCTTGGTACACCAACGATTTTGAAACGGCTTATAATGATATTTTTGAAGGCTGCAAAGCTTGGTTGGAGAAATTATCATGAAACAGAATCTACATACACACTCTATCTTTTGTGATGGCAAAGATACGATTGAAGAAATGACTTTAGAAGCCATCTCAAAAGGCTTTGATATTCTAGGATTTTCTGGCCATGGATATTTGGACGTGGATACAAGTTCCATGCGAGATACTTCAGGATATATTTCAGAGGTTGAGAGAATTAAATCGAAATACGCTTCGTCTATTCAAATCCATTTAGGCATTGAAGAAGATATGTTAGGAAGAATATCTGAAAAAGCTCCATTTGAATATGTGATTGGAAGTAAACATTTTTTAGGTGAGACTGCTGTGGATTATTCAAAGCCTGTATTTGATTCTTTATTTGAATCCTATTCTGGTGACTATAAAAAGATGTGTAAAGACTACTATTCAGATTTATCGAATATGTATGATTGGCAAGAAGTGGATATCATTGGACATTTGGATTTGATCACCAAATATAATGAGGACGAGTCTTATTTTCAATTTAATGATAAAGACTATATGAATATTGTTTGCGATTGTATTGACCGATTGTTGATTAACGATAAGATTTTTGAAGTGAATACCGGAGCTATCGCAAGAGGCTATCGTAAAACACCATATCCATCTAGAGATATATTGGAATATTTATACGCAAAGAATGCACGTATTTGTCTAAACAGTGATTGTCATGATAAGAACTATTTGGATTGTGCTTTTGAATCTAGTTTAGACTTGATTCAATCTTGTGGATTTAAAGAACTGCAGATACTCACAAAAGATGGTTTTGTATCTGAAAAAATTAAATAGAATAAACAGTGAAGGTGTTCTTGTGATAATCAATTAAACCTTCACTTTTCATTTTAGAAAGCTCTTTTGATAAGGCACTTCGTTCTACGTTTAAATAGTCAGCCATCTGTTGACGATCAAACGGAATCTTAAAGGTAGAATTTTGTGTTTCTAGTTTCATAAACGATAAGTAAGACAACACCTTATTACGGATGGTTTTGTTGGAAATATGAAATATGTGTTGTGACAACATTTTGTTCTTATTTGAAAGTATTTGAATCATTTGATCTTTTAATTCTGGAGATTTTTCTAAGGCTTGAACATCTAAAAATTGAATTGTACAATCCTCAACCGCTCTAACATATACATACATAGGTGTTTTGGTTAGGGCATAGCTTTCCGCAAACATTTGATTGGGACCAATATGTGATAATAGGGAAACATTGCCTAAAAAGTCTACAGTTTCTATGACAACACTTCCTTCTTTGACAATGCCAATGGCTTGTGGAATATCTTCCATATGATAAATAATTTCATTTTTCTTGTATTGTTTGAATGTTGAATCCATAAATATTTTCCTTTCGTTGTTTAAACAACATAAATTGATTGTATTATACACTAAAATAAGGTCATAAGAAATGAGGATGATTCTATGTTAAGAAAAATAATTCAAATTGATGAAGATAAATGTACAGGATGCGGTATCTGTGTGAATGCCTGTCATGAAGGAGCCATTGGCTTAGTGAATGGAAAAGCGAAATTAATGCGAGATGATTATTGTGATGGACTAGGGGATTGTTTACCTACATGTCCTACAGGTGCTATTTCATTCATTGAAAAAGATACTTTAGCCTATGATGAAGAGGCGGTAAAAAAGAATATGGAAAAACGCATGAAAGAATCGGGCACCATGCATTCAGGATGTCCTGGATCTATGATGCATACACTGAATCCAGTTGTATCAAGTCCATCGATTGATGTATCAAGTCAACTAACATCTTGGCCTGTTCAAATTAAACTAGCACCTATCAACGCACCATTCTTTCAACATGCCAAGCTTTTAATAGCTGCGGATTGTACAGCTTATGCCTATGCCAATTTCCATCAGGAATTTATGAAAAATAAAGTGACTCTAATAGGATGTCCAAAACTTGATGGTGTGGATTATTCAGAAAAGCTTTGCGATATTATTCGTATGAATTCGATTGAAAGTGTAACCATTGTACGTATGGAAGTACCTTGCTGTGGTGGTCTTGAAAATGCGGTTAAGAAAGCTTTGCAGGAAAGTAAAAAGTTTATTCCTTGGCAAGTTGTCACAATTTCAATAGATGGAAAAATTTTAGATTAAACCTTAAAAAAGTGCAGTTATCGTTACAGATATTGCACTTTTGTCATTTTCTGACACGTTAAATGAAAAAAGTATCACCGTAGCGATACTTTAATGATTAGTCTTTAGTGATTTCTTTGTAGCTAGCTAGACCATAAGCACTATCTGCAAGTGTACCCGCATTGACAATAGCTTGTTCCATTGCTTTTACAGCCATGATTCCAACTAGATCTTGTTCTGCAGGCACTTTATTGGATGTCATCGCAAAAATAGTATCTCCATCACTTGAAGTGTGGACTGGACGAATACATCTTGCATATCCATTATGGGCCATGCTCGCAATCTTATTCATTTGGGCTTTATTTAAGTCTGCATTTGTGATGATACAACCAATTGTCGTATTCATACCACAAGAATTAATCATCTTTTCAGCTGCCTTTAAGATTTCATTTTCACTAAACAATCTTGTGTTTGTGTTTCGATCATAGATACCTGCAATTGGTTTGTCAGAATTTGGGTAGAAAATATCTCCACACGCATTGACGGCTACAACAGCTCCTACTTTTAATGGACCTATTTGTAGGGCCGAAAATCCAAGTCCTGCCTTCATCGCATATTGAGGGCCAAAAAATTTACCAACACTAGCCCCTGTTCCTGCACCGACATTTCCTTGTTTTGGATCATTTTTTTCCGCTTCCATACAAGCATCATATCCCATTTGTTTATTTGGATATGCCTTAGAATTACCTACACCACAATCAAATAGACAAGCCTCACATACGATGGGAATATAGATGTTTTTCATGTCAAAACCAATTTCGTGTTCACTCAAATACTGCATAACACCACTGCTTGATTCTAAACCAAAAGCACTACCACCCGATAATGTGACCGCATGAATTTTTTGGACCATGTTTTTTGGATTCAACAAATCTGTTTCACGAGTAGCAGGACCACCACCACGTACATCTACACCAGCTGTAGCTCCTTCTTTACATAAGATGACTGTACAGCCAGTCGCATTTTCTGTATCTTGTGCACTACCAATTTGAAATCCTTCAATCTCATTGATTTGAATTGTCTTCATTTTTGATCTCCTTTAATTCATATAAATCATTTCTACGCACCTTCCAATAAGGCATTCTTTTCCTTACTTTTTCAATGTCTTTTAAATGGATATCTACAACTTTGCAGTCTTCTTCTTCATCCAATTCCACTACAATATTGCCAAAACCATCCACAAGCATAGAATGGCCTCCTGAAGTATAGTTTTTATATGTATACTTAGCTGGGGCAACACCACACAAAAAGACTTCGTTTTCTAAAGCACGAGTTTGGATAAATAACTTCCAATGCTTCTTTGTGGCCTGCTCATTAAAAGCAGCCGGACAAAATAGAATTTGTGCTCCATTTTGAGCTAGAATTCTGGATACTTCTGGAAATCGGATGTCGTAACATAATAAAATACCGCATTTTCCCCATGGCGTATCGAAACATTGAAGGTGATTTCCTGGCATGAACACTTCATTTTCACAATAATCTTGTTTGTTGTGGAATTCAAAAAGATGTGTTTTATCATACGAACAAACAATGTCACCATCGCTATTTAATATGTAACAACGATTGTATTTATCCGCACAAATTGACCCAGCCACGATCCATACCCTATGCGATTTAGCTAGTTTTTTTAAAGCCATCAAACTTTCATCATGACGCAAATAAGCTGTTTTTAATGCATCATTATGATAGGGACAGTTCCACATTTCTGGTAGAACTAAAATATCACAGTCTGGAATGTCTTTTAGTTTAGCTATGTTTTGTTGATTATCCATTGAAACAGACATTTGGTACATACAGATCTTCATATAGATTATGATAGGCGAAAAGTGACTACTTTTCAAGGTGTGCAAAGACTAACATGTGTTTATTTACTACTGATTTGAAATCGTTTACAATCAATTTAGGAGGTTTTGTATCATGTATAAAATCATAGAAGTAAAACAAAGTGTATTTGAAGATAATAATAAAGATGCGAATAAATTAAGAGAAGAATGTAAAGATAAAGGTGTGTTCTTATTAAATGTTATGTCAAGTCCTGGAGCAGGTAAGACAACAACTCTATCTAGAACGTTAGAAAGATTAAAAGATAGAATGAGAATTGGTATTATGGAAGCGGATATTGATAGTGATGTAGATGCCAAAACAATTAGTGAATATGGCGTGCGCACGATTCAACTACATACAGGTGGTATGTGTCATTTAGACGCAGATATGACTCGTCAAGGACTGCATGAAATGGGTATGGAAGATTTAGATTTGGCTGTACTTGAAAATGTAGGAAATTTAGTATGTCCTGCTGAATTTGACACGGGATCCACTAAAAATGTGCCTATTTTAAGTGTTCCAGAAGGAGACGACAAACCTTTAAAATATCCATTGATGTTTCAAGTGTGTGATGTGGTTCTAATTAATAAGATGGATGTATTGCCATACTTTGATTTTGATGTAGAGAAATGTAAGAGAATATTTTGTACCGTAATCCAAATGCGAAAATTTTTGAGGTGTGCGCAAAAACGGGTGAGGGAATTGATGACTGGTGTAAGTGGCTTGAAAATGAAGTAAAAGCCTGGAAGGAATAATATGGCATATCGAGATAATATTGATAAACTGGCAAGGCGTATCACAGATCGTATTCCGGCTAAAGTAAAAAAATTATCCCAAACGGATCCTGAATATGAGTGTCTAAATGAAATCTTAAATGATGAACAATGTGATTTATGTTTGTGTTTTGAAGTACGTAAACCACTTTCTTTTGAAGAAGTAGTGAAAAGAAGTGGATGGCCAGCAGGAAGAGTGAATCGTGTATTAAATGAAGTATGCGACATTGGAATGATTGAATATAATTGGGAAAATGCGGATCACCACAAACAATTTGTGCTTCCTCAGTTTGTTCCTGGAGCAGCTGAATTTATGGTTATGAATAAAGATCTTGTTGAAGAACATCCAATTGTTGCGGATTTCTTTGAAAAGATGACGCGATTACCACTTGAAAAGGTAACGCCAATGGTTCCTCCTGGAGGAGCTGGCATTGGTATGCATGTCATTCCTGTAGAAAAGGCGATTCATGCTAATCAGCAAGCGGTGAGTGTAGAAAAGATTTCGCATTGGTTGAATAAATACGATAAATATGCACTTTCTCCATGTTCATGTAGAAGACAACAACGTGTTAGGGGTGAAGGAACTGGCGATGTTGAAGCCGATGTTTGTATTGCGGTAGGAGATATGGCTGACTATGTTGTACAGACAAACAAGGGTGGACATTATTGTACGTATGAAGAGGTTATTGAGACTTTAGAGCGTTGTGAAAGAAAAGGATATGTACATCAGATTACCAATATTGATGGAGAAGATAAAATTTTTGCGATATGTAACTGCGCACATGGAGTCTGTAACGCATTAAGAACAAGTCAATTGTTCAATACGCCAAATATGTCGGCAAGTGCTTATAGGGCGCATGTGGATAGTGACAAGTGTGTAGCTTGTGGAAAATGTGTAGAAATTTGTCCAGTGGGTGCGGCAAAATTAGGGCAAAAGCTTTGTACCAAAGATGGCCCTGTATCGTATCCTAAACAAGAACTTCCAGATGATGTAAAGTGGGGGCCTGAAAAGTGGAATTGGAACTTTAGAGATACAGCTAAAGTCAATTGTTATGAAACGGGAACATCGCCTTGTAAAAGTGCATGTCCTGCACATTTACCGGTTCAAGGCTATATTAAAATGGCCAAAGAAGGTCGATATATGGATGCATTAAAGTTAATTAAAGACTTTAATCCATTTCCAGCCGTATGTGGAGCTATTTGTAACAGAAGGTGTGAACAACAATGTACACGTGGATTGATTGATGAGCCTTTGGCTATTGATGAAATCAAGAAGTTTATTGCCGAACAAGAACTTCATGAAGATAAGCGTTATATTCCTTTATGTGAAAATGTCGAAGGCAAATTCTTCACAAACAAAATGGCCATTATTGGCGCAGGTCCTGCTGGTATGAGTGCGGCTTATTATTTAAGAATAATGGGCTATCCTGTAACAATATTCGAAAAGGAAGAAAAACCAGGTGGTATGTTAGTCTACGGTATTCCTTCTTTTAGATTAGAAAAGTCTGTGATTGAGGCTGAAATTGAAGTGTTAAAAGCTATGGGTATTGAGTTTAAGTGTGGCATAGAAGTAGGTAAAGATATTTCTTTGGATGATTTAAGAAATGAGGGATATGAGGTGTTCTATGTGGCTATTGGTGCTCAGGGATCTAGAAAATTAAATATTCCAGGTGAGGAAAATGAAATGGTTGAATCTGGAATTGATTTCTTGCGTAAGGTGAATAAAACAGAAAATCCAAATCTAATTTCTGGTGATGTGGTTGTCGTTGGTGGCGGAAATGTTGCGATAGATGTTGCTCGTGCAGCTTTAAGAAGTGGAGCTGAAAAGGTACATTTATATTCTTTGGAACAAGAAGCTGAAATGCCGGCAAGTTTTGAGGAAGTACAAGAGGCAAAAGAAGAGGGTATAATTCTTCATTGTGGATGGGGTCCAAAAGAAATTGTAGAAGATTCAATTGTATTTAAACAATGTGTAAGTGTAAAGGATGAAACGGCTAGATTTAATCCAAGCTATGATGAAAGTGTTTTAGAAACTATACAATGTAGTCATGTATTACTTTCAATTGGACAAAGTATTATTTCAATTCAAGGATTCGATGTAGAAGTCAACCCAAATGGAACAATCAAAGCGGATGGAACAACACTACAAACATCTGTTGAAGATGTATTTGTGGGTGGTGATGTGTATACAGGACCAAAATTTGCGATTGATGCGATTAGCCATGGTAAAGAGGCAGCAGAATCAATGCATCGTTTTGTTCATAAGGGTCATTCTTTGACAATTGGAAGAGACTTACACTTGTTTAATGAATTTGATAAAAATAATGCATTGATTGATATTGATTTTGATCATGCCAAACGTCAGATACCTGGTATTAAAAAGGGCTTGGGTGAAAAATCATTTAGAGACTTACGTTCTACATTTACAGAAGAACAAGTTAAGATTGAAGCCAATCGATGTCTAGGATGTGGTGCAAGTATAGTCGATACAAATAAGTGTATTGGTTGTGGCTTGTGTACGACAAAATGTGAATTTGATGCGATCCACTTAACGCGTGATATCAAAGATGGTGCAAGAATGGTTAAGGCGGAAGATAAGATGAAGGCTATATTGCCATATGCGGCTAAGCGTCAAATTAAGATCATTCGTAATAAGAAGAAATAGTATGCATGAATTAGGGATTGTTGTACATATTTCAAAAACATTAGAAGAACTTGCACAAGAAAATAATATTACAGATATTCGTAGAGTGACTTTACAGATTGGAAAAGTAAGTGGAATTGTTCCTGAGTATTTAGTGGATTGTTGGAAATATTATAGGAAGAAGGTTCCTTTAATTGAAAACTCTTCACTAGAATATGAGTGGATTGAAGCTATTACGATTTGTAATGAATGTGAAAAAACATATGATACGATTCAATATGGAAGAAAATGTCCATATTGTAAGAGTGAACATACAGTTTTACTTCAAGGTAATGAGTGTCTCATTAAGGAGATTGAAGCCGAATAAGTCTTTAAAAGATGCTTTTTTTGATTTTTATTCGAAAAAGTGTCTTTTTTTACGTATATGAGTATGTAGGAAATGCCTACTAGAAAAGAGGTGCTCATGCGTAGCGCAAATTTATTAAACGATTTCGCCTTTAAGTATGTGTTTGGCGAAGATTGTAAAGAGGCTAATGATGCCTTAAAATCATTACTCACAGTATTTTTAGAAAGGAAAGTCAATCATGTTGTTGTAAAGAATTCAGAAATGGTAAAAGACTATACTAAAATGAAAAGTCCTCGGTTGGATCATTAGTTGAATTTGATGATAAAACAACTGTGGATTTAGAAATGCAGTTAAGACAGACCAAAGATAATTTACTCAATCGATTTAATTATTATTTGGCTAGACTTCATGGTTCACAAGACATGGAAGGAAAAAGTTATAGTCAATTAAAGGAAACTATTGTGATGGTATTCTTTAATTTGATAATTGCTGATGATGATGACATTTGTAGTTTATACACAATGAGAAAATACAGTGGCATTCCTTTAGTGAAAGATGAAAAAGAAGATCGTATGAAGTTAATGACAATAGAAATGCCAAAAGTGGATTTGAATAAACCACTTGAAGACATGAATGAACAGGAGAAAATGATTTATTACTTTTTGAATTGCCATAAAGGATTGGATGATAGTAAAATTAAGGTGATGATAGAAAGTGATGAGATAATATGAAGTGACCTCCTATTGTCAATACGTGGATTACGACTCATAATTG
>OLXK01000201.1_pt1 | contig 67812 bp, 56 predicted proteins | sample 1674321 | NCBI WGS metagenome assembly OLXK01 (sample SAMEA103958162, study PRJEB25191) | human gut metagenome | reverse complement strand
CTTAAACCCTCCATACAAATTAGTTTCATTATTTATATATTTATAGTCTTTATAAATAATGAAACTAATTTGTATGGAGGGTTTAACAATGGGTAGAGTATATAACTTCAGCGCAGGTCCTGCTGTACTCCCTGAGGAAGTGCTTAAGGAAGCTGCCGATGAAATGCTCGATTATAAGGGCACAGGTATGAGCGTAATGGAGATGAGCCACCGTTCCAAGGCGTTCGATGACATCATCAAGGAAGCTGAAAAGGACATCAGAGATCTTATGGGTATCCCTGATAACTATAAGGTGCTGTTCCTTCAGGGCGGTGCTTCTCAGCAGTTCTCAGCCGTTCCTATGAACCTTATGAAGAACAAGAAAGCGGCTTACATAATCACTGGTCAGTGGGCTAAGAAGGCTTATCAGGAGGCTCAGAAATACGGCGAGGCTGTTGCTGTGGCTTCTTCTGCTGACAAGACTTTCTCTTATATCCCTGATTGTTCAGATCTGGATATCCCAGAGGACGCTGACTATGTTTATATCTGCGAAAACAATACTATCTATGGTACAAAGTACAAGACTCTGCCTAACACAAAGGGTCACACACTTGTTGCAGACGTTTCTTCCTGCTTCCTGTCTGAGCCTGTTGACGTAACAAAGTACGGCGTTATTTACGGCGGTGTTCAGAAGAACGTTGGTCCTGCCGGCGTTGTTATTGCTATCATCAGAGAAGATCTTATCACTGACGACGTTCTCGAGGGCACACCTACAATGCTCAAGTGGAAAACTCAGGCTGACGCAGATTCTCTTTATAACACACCTCCTTGCTATGGAATCTATATCTGCGGCAAGGTATTCAAGTGGATAAAGAAAATGGGCGGTCTTGAGGCTATGAAGGCTCACAACGAGAAGAAGGCTAAGATACTCTATGATTATCTTGACCAGAGCAAGCTCTTCAAGGGCACTGTTGTTCCTGAGGACAGATCTCTTATGAACGTTCCATTCGTAACGGGCGACGCTGAGCTTGACAAGAAGTTCGTTGCTGAGGCTACAGCAGCAGGCTTTGTAAACCTCAAGGGTCATAGAACTGTTGGCGGTATGAGAGCTTCTATCTACAACGCAATGCCTATCGAGGGCGTTGAAAAGCTCGTTGAGTTCATGAAGAAGTTCGAGGCTGAGAACGCATAAGCGTAACCTTATTATAAGAGAGGGTAATTTACAATGTATGAGATAAAGACATTAAATAAGATCGCTACCTGCGGTACTGATATCTTTGACAAGGCTAAGTACACAGTAAGCGACAATGCTGAAAATCCTACCGCTATAATGGTACGTTCAGCAAAGATGCACGATATGGAAATGCCTGAGAGCCTGCTTGCTATTGCAAGAGCAGGTGCAGGTGTAAACAACATTCCAGTTGAGAAGTGCGCAGAGCAGGGAATCGTTGTATTCAACACACCTGGCGCAAACTCAAACGCTGTTAAGGAACTTGCTATTTGTGCGCTTCTTCTTTCTTCAAGAAAGATAACAGAGGCTGCTGCATGGGCTGCTTCACTTAAGGGCACTCCTGACGCTCCAAAGACAGTTGAGGGCGGCAAGTCTAAGTTTGCAGGTCCTGAGATATTAGGCAAGACTCTTGGCGTAATCGGTCTTGGTGCTATCGGCGGAAAGATCGCAAACGCAGCCGTTGCACTTGGCATGGACGTTATCGGCTATGACCCATTCCTTTCAGTAAACGCAGCTATCCAGCTTGATCCTGCTGTAAAGGTAACAGCTGATATCAACGATATTTACAAGAACGGCGACTATATCACTATCCACGTTCCTTATACACCTGACACGAAGAACACTATCGACGAAGCTCAGATAGCAATGATGAAGGACGGCGTTCGTCTTATCAACCTTGCAAGAGGCGAGCTTATTAACAGTGCGGCTGTTGTAAAGGCTATCAAGGACGGCAAGGTTGCAAAGTATGTAACAGACTTTGCAGATGATGTTGTTCTTGGCGAGGAGAACGTTATCGTTCTTCCACACCTTGGCGCTTCCACACCTGAGTCTGAGGACAACTGTGCAACAATGGCGGCTCACGAGCTTATCGACTATATCGAGAAGGGAACTATCAAAAATTCTGTAAACTTCCCTAATGCAGAGCTTGCTAAAACAGGCGACCACCTTGTTTGCGTGCTTCACAAGAACGTTCCTGCACTTATCGCACAGATCACATCTGTTGTATCTGACAAGGGCGCAAATATCGAGAACCTTGTAAACAAGTCTAAGAAAGACTGGGCTTACACAATGCTCGATGTTACAGGCGACGTTGACGCTGACGCTTTCAAGTCTATCGAGGGCGTTGTTGGCGTAAGAGTTCTTTAATTGTTGATAAAAGAAATTTTATATGCAGCAATGAGGCTGCCCACGGACGAACTGCGTCTTGGGCAGCCTTTTTTGATACAAAAAAGCTATAATTTAAGTGAAAAATGGAGGAATTTAAAATGGACAAACTTATAACAGCAATTTTATTTATCGGAATACCAATGGCACTGACTCAGCTTTTATACAGGCTGTTTGACCACAAAGGCGAAAAGACGGCAAAGCTTGCTGAGCGTTTTCCTGTGCTTGTGAAAAGAAAGTTTCTTGTGCAGATAGGCGGAGCAATGGCGTTCGTTATCGTGTTCGGGCTTATCTCGCTTCTGCTTGACCTGCCTATCAAGGTGTTTTTCATTGTGTGCGGAGTTGTAGTGGGCGTGATAAACGGCATGGCGGTCACGCTTATGTACAGAGATTAGTCGGTTGCAACGTGGCAACTGGGGCAAAATAAAAAGCTGTCAGCATTTTTTGCCGGCAGCTTTTTTTGTATGCTTATTTCTTTCTGAAGACCACAAGCTTGCTGATGACATAGTTAAGTATCAGCACAACAACGTTTGCCACTATCTTTGTTACCCAATAGTTGAAGCTGAGAAGTGAGTAGCCGAGCCACATCATGAACATTTCTACGAGAAGAGTGAATATCCTTCCGCCGTAAAATGAAGCCGCTTCGGAGATTATCGCCTTTTTGCCCTCTGCTTCAGACTCGAAAACCCATATCCTGTTGGTTATGTATGCGAATGTTACTGCACATATCCATGATATGACGGTGCTTGTGGTAGAAACACCGCCCTTGCCTATGCCTGCCTGCTCCAAAAGCACTTTTGAGATGCCTGCGGTCACAAAGCTGACTGCGGTGGTGAGTACGCCGAAAAACAGATACAAAAGCATTTCCTTGTTTTTGACGTAAAAGGGTCTGAGCCAGCCGAATATCTTCCAGTCCATTATTTTGTCGAAAATGTCTTTATCTTTCTTTGCCATTTCTGTTATCTCCTTTTGTGCATATGAATATTATGAACACAAAGAATATTATAACTCTTTTACTTCGTTTTTTCAACAATACTGTTGCAATTGGTAAAAAAATATGTTATGATAACTATATGTAGTCAGTTTTCATGACTGCCTTTAGTGCTATTTTTATAACTAGGGCAGCAAATTTATATTCTGACCTGAAAGGATAATTTTATTTTATGAAAGTTGTTATCATCGCTGTGCTTCTTATGCTGTCTGCTATTTGTTCTGCAACGGAGACAGCGTTTTCTTCATGCAACAGGATAAGGCTTAAAAAACTTGCAGACGACGGAAACAAGTCTGCAAAGAAGGCAATGAACATATGCGATAATTTTGACAAGGCACTCACCGCTATACTTGTTGGAAACAACGTGGTGAACATTTCTTCATCTTCTATTGCAACGGTGCTTTTTACGGAGAAGTTCGGCAAGGGAAGCGTGGGTCTGGCTACTGTAGTCATGACGGTGCTTGTGCTTATTTTTGGTGAGATCTTGCCTAAGAGCCTTGCGAAGGAAAATTCTGAGCGGTTTTCTATTCTTATGGCGGCTCCGCTTTCCGCATTCATGTTCATCATCACGCCTATAACGGCTATCTTTATGGGCATAAAAAGCGGCGTTTCAAAGCTTGTGGGCAACAAGAACAGCGAGCCGTCTGTTACTGAGGAAGAGCTTAAATATATCATAGACGAGATTCAGGACGAGGGCGTACTTGAAGAGCAGGAGTCGGAGCTTGTGCGTTCGGCACTTGATTTTGACGAGATAACCATAAGCGAGATACTTGTGCCGAGAGTAAATATCGAGGGTGTTGAGCTTCATGAGGATATGGAGAGCATAAAAAAACGCTTTGTGCAGACAAAGTTTTCAAGGCTTCCCGTGTATGACAAGGACTTAGACCACATTGTGGGACTTATCCACCAGTCTGACTTTTTTGAAATGTATCTCAAGGGCAAGACAGACATAAGCCTTATAATGAACAAGCCACTTTACATAACCGAAAACCGCAAGATCTCTGAGATCCTGAAGCAGATGCAGCGCAAAAAGGTGCATATGGCGGTGGTGCTAGACCAATACGGCGGCACGGAGGGCATTTGTACCCTTGAGGATATCATAGAGGAGCTTGTGGGCGAGATCTATGATGAAAGCGACGAGGAGGATACCTCCCTTGTGAAAATAAGCGACGGTGTTTACGAAGCGTCGGCGGAGCTTTCGGTATCGGATTTTCTTGACAGGATAGGACTGCCGGAGGATACTATCGAAACCGAAAGAACATCTCTCGGTGGCTGGATAATGGATATGCTTGACAGACTTCCTGAGCAGAATGAAGTTATAAGCTGTCCGCCTTTTGAGATGACAGTGAAAATGGAGGACGAGCAGAAAATAGACAGGATACGCTTCAAGATATCCGAAGAGGAGCTTGAAAGCAAGAAGGCGGAGGAAGAAAATGCCTAAGCAGATAAAGAAAGAGCAGATAAAAAAGTCAGAACTTTTATACAGAAAATGGTCTGTTGCAGGGCTTGCGGCAGCGGCTGTGTTCATGGGGTGTATGGCTGGGCTTATGAGCATGATAGTGAAAACCGAGGGAGCAAAAGTGCCAACGATAGTGCTTTTTGCGGCGTTCATTATCTACACGGCAGTGTCGGTGGTATGTGCGGTACTTGGAGTGAAAAGCTATGTAAAGGACGACTGCGGAGTGTGCCTTTTTCAGGGTATAGTGCATATTTACAGCGTTATAGCCTGTGTAATGAATGTGAGAATGGCATTTATAATACTGTTCTCAGCGTTAGGCTCGCAATCGGGGGTAGATACCCTTATAGGAAGCCAATCGCAGAACGAATTTATACAAAGTCAGTATGCAAGCTGGATATGTCTAGCCATTGCTACTCTGTTCTCAGTGATACTTGGTATTTTGGCGGTAGTATGGCTTGTGAAAAATAAAAAGAACTGATAAATCGGCTTTGCGTAGGGGCGACCTTGGGTCGCCCGTTATTTTGTATGTTTCACAGCATACAGGTCTTAGAAAATCATATAGTAAGGAAGAAGAAAAATAATGTTTTTGCTTATACTTGTAGTTGTATGCTACACGATATGTTCCCTTAGTGACAAGTACGCTGTTTCAACGGCAAAATTCAACGGCGATGAGCTTGGATTCTTAATGGCGGCGGCAACGGCTGTTTTCATGGCTTGCTGTCTGCCTTTCCTCGACAGGACTATTACGCTTAGCTGGCAGTCATTTGCGGCGATAGGTCTGCTGTGCTTGTCGAAGATCCTTGAATTTAAGCTTTCGGCTATTATCCTTGATGAAATATCAGCCTTTGAGCTTAAGGCTTGGCTTGGTATCACCCTTTTCATGTCCTATGCAACGGATATTTTCCTTGGTGAAAAGCCGAGCATTTTCAAGTTTCTTTTTATCGTGCTTACTGTTGCAGGACTTGTTTTTATCGCAAAATCAGGCAGAACGGACAGCGGCAATATAAATTACCGCAGGATAGTTGTTCCTCTGGTGTTCTATCTTTTGGCAAGATATGGCTATGGTATAGTTGTAAGAGCGTCGGAGAATTACATATCCTCGACCATGGCGCTGTTCTTTGCGCTTATACTTATGGCTATCATACTTCTGCCAAGGGCGAAGCCTTTGGAGATATTCAAGAAAAATCAAAAGGGTGCATGGGTGGTTGTGCTTACAAAGATTCCGAATGTGGCAGGTCTGCTTGCGGAGAACGCTGTTATTGCTGTGAGTCTTGCGAGTGCGTCATTTATCCAGCCTATGATACTGTGTTCGCTGTTTGTTATAGCGCTCATAAGAAAAGAGCCTATCACAAAGCTGAGATTTATCGGCAGCGTTATTTGTATGGTGGGCATAATAGGATTTCAGGTTTGTTAAAAATAAAACGTCGGGCGTTTCAATTCGTCCGACGTTTTTTGTTATCTTTCGGTATTGTACATTGCGGCAAACCAGTAATCTTCTTCAAGATAGCTTGTGTCTTTCTTGCCCCATGTAATTTTTATTTTCACAAGACAGCCGTCAATATCCTCTTTTGGAAGCTCCAGCTTTTTGGACTCCTTGGCAAGCACCTTTCCGTCATAGCTGTAGACAGTGTAAAGCACATCACCGAGCCTGTCCCCTGTGACTTCTACGGACATAGGGGTTTTAAGGGTAACATTGCCGTCCTTATCTACATCTGCTTTTACATTAAATGACGGTACAGAGGAGAGCAGATCTTCAAAGCTTTCTTCAGCGGAAAGGCTCTCGCTCTTGCCATTGCAGTATCGTGTCTTTTCAGTGCCGGGAAGCTCATATTTGCTTCCGTCACAGGTCAGCACAACTGAACCTTTCTCCACCTTTGGGGTTATATTTATCACAAGGGCGCAAGCCAAAAAGATAACGGCGGTAAGCAGGCCTACAAGTATTTTCCTTTTCATTATTATCACCAATGCTATTATAGCACCTTTTGGAATAATAATCAAGGGCAGTGTTTTAGTCTTTGAGCTTTATCTCACGTTTTATCCTGCCCATTATCACAATGGCGGCGACAGTGCCTACAAACTCGCCGAACGGAACGGCTGCCCATACTATCTTGCCTGCTGAGGAGGTAAGGGTGAGAAGATAAGCCGTGGGGAGAGGGATAACTAAAAGTCTGATAAGGGAAAGCACAAGGGAAGCTATGCCATGGTCGAGCGCCTGAAAAATTCCCTGATAGGCTATGTTTGCACCTGCAAAAAGATAGCCTAAAGTGATTATCCTTATGGCGTAGGTGGCGAATATCTCCGTATCCGCTGACAGTGAGAATACATGGCATATCTGAGAAGCAAAAAGCTGCAAGCCTATAATGCCAAGGAGCATGAGTCCCAACGTGTAGAGCATACCGTATTTTATGCCTGAACGAACTCTTGTTTTGTCCCCTTTGCCGTAGTTGTATGATACAACCGGAATGATAGTGTTGTTCATGCCGAATGACGCAAAGAATACGAACTGCTGTATTTTATAATAGATACCATAGGCTGTTACGGCGGATTGACCTATCCTGTTGAGTATGACATTAAGACCATAGGTCATGACGGACATAAGAGCCTGTATTATTATGGCAGGAATGCCTATTCTATAAATGTTTGCTATCATTTTGCTCTGTGGTATAAAATACCTCATGCCGCTTGGTATCTCTTTGTTGCACACAAAATGAAGCACGCCGCCTATGACCATTGTGAGTACCTGACCGATGACAGTGGCATAAGCCGCACCTTTTACTCCCAGCTCTGGGAAAGGGCCAAGACCGAAGATCAGGACAGGGTCAAGGACGATGTTGGCTATTGCGCCTACAAGCTGAGCAATGGTGGAATGGATAGTTTTGCCTGTCGCCTGCAAAAGCTTTTCATATATCATTGAACCTACTGCACCGAATGACAACACACAGCATATGCCTAGATATTCGCCCCCAAGCTTTAGAGCAAGACTATCATGGGTCTGTGTTTTCAAAAATGCGTCAGTGCCGAAAAATCCGAACAGCATGAACACGATGTAGGTGCAAAGACCTATGAAAATGGCGTTGCCTGCTATTTTGCCTGCACGCTCAAAATTCTTTTCTCCAAGGCTTCTGGAGAGCAAGGCGTTTATTCCAACGCCTGTGCCTACGCCTACAGCGATTATCAAAAGCTGGACAGGGTATGCAAGGGTGAGGGCGTTTACGGCATATTCGCCCATGTGCTCAACTGTATCATCTGTTATCCTGCTTACGAAATAGCTGTCAACGATATTGTAAAACGCCTGAACTATCATTGAAATTATCATAGGCAGACCCATGCTCAGCATGAGTTTCGGCATGGGCATAACGCCCATCTTGTTTTCTTTCAGAGCTTCTTCGCTCATATTTCATTACCTCCCGTTTTTTGCGCATAAAAAAACAGCACAAGTCCGAATACAATCGGACTTACGCTGTCGCTGCTCATTGTTATAATTATTATACCATATATTTTTTCATATGTCCAAGGACTTTTTACACAAAAGTCAGGCTTCAAAGACTCACTTTTTTGATGATATGAAGCGTTGCAAATGTACAATAAAATATATAAAAAACTATTGACAAAATCAAAAATATAGGTTATAATAACCTCATAGTAAAAGAGAGTAGCTGGCGGAGAGATCCGTTTATGTTTGCGTCAATACGTTCCGATGAGGGACCGCTGCATATCTAAACGGCGAGACTTTTATTGATTAAATTGCCACAGGCGCAGTTTACCCAATAAACGTCTTGCCGATTTTTTATGCGTTTATTTTACTGAGCCTATGAGAAAAGGAGGCTTTGAAGGGTATATCGGCAGCGACTACAGGAAAAAATAAAAAAGGTGGTATTTTATGAAGCAGTATCAAAAAAAACTTGACCAGCTTTACACTGAGTTTTCATCAGGTGAAAATGGTCTTTCAACCGAGCAGGCAGTGAAAAACTGCGAAAAGTTCGGACGAAATGTTATCACGGAGGGCAAGAAAAAGTCCATTCCCGTGATTTTTTTAGAGCAGTATAAGGACTTCCTTGTGCTTATACTCATTATTGCTGCGATAGTTTCAGCTTTCATGAAAGACGTTGAGAGCTGTGCAGTAATTCTCGTTGTTATCACAATGAACGCTATTTTGGGTACAGTTCAGACCGTCAAGGCTGAAAAGTCACTGACAAACCTTAAAAAGCTTTCTGCACCAACAGCTAAGGCGCTTCGTAACGGCGAAAAGGTAATTATCCCCTCTGAGGAGATCGCAGTGGGCGACATTCTTCTTATCGAAGCAGGCGACCAGATATGTGCAGACGGCAGGCTGATAGAATGTGCGTCTGTTCAGGTGAACGAGTCGGCACTCACAGGCGAGAGCGTTAATATCGACAAGGATATGAGCGATATAGAGGGCGAAAAGCCTTTGGCTGAGCGTGCTAACATGGTTTATTCAGGCTCTTTTGTCACATACGGCAGAGGAAAAATGCTTGTCACTGAGGTTGGTATGGACACTGAGGTGGGCAAGATAGCTTCACTTATCCAAAACGCATCAGAGAGAAAAACGCCTCTCCAGAACACGCTTGACGAGTTCGGCAAAAAGCTTTCCATTGCTATACTTATTGTCTGTGCAGTGGTTTTCGGACTTAGTGTGCTTCGTGGCGGCAAGCTTATGGATTCGTTCATGTTCGCTATCGCACTTGCTGTTGCGGCTATCCCTGAGGCTCTCAGCTCTATCGTTACCATCGTGCTTTCTTTTGGCACGCAGAAGATGTCAAAGGAAAACGCTATCATAAGAAAACTTCAGGCTGTTGAGGGTCTGGGCAGCGTTTCTGTAATATGCTCTGACAAGACCGGTACTCTTACTCAGAACAAGATGACGGTCAGAAAAATAATGGTAGACGGCAGGATAATCGACACTGACGCTGTTGATCTTGATGATGAAAAGGTCAAGACTATGACAAGAGCCATGATCCTTTGCAACGATTCAAGCTGTAAGGACGGCGTTGAGATAGGCGACCCGACTGAAACGGCGCTTATCAACTTCGGCACAAAGCTTGGTATCGACACTGACAAGGTGAGGGAAGATCTCCCTAGAATTTCTGAGATACCATTTGATTCAGACAGAAAGCTTATGTCAACTCTGCACGTTATCGACGGCGAGAAGGTGCTATATGTAAAGGGTGCGGCTGACGTTCTTATAAACAGGATAACTTCAAGCGACGAGGAAAAGGCTGTTATAACCCAGCGTGTGGCAGAGCTTTCGGAAAAAGGTCTGCGTATACTTGCATTTGCAGAGAAAAAATTCGACAAGGATACCGTATGTCCAGAGGACGAGGACGGATTGGAGTTTGTCGGTCTTATTGCTATGATGGATCCTCCGAGAGAGGAATCAAAGGCGGCTGTTGCGGAATGCCGCAAGGCAGGCATAAAGCCAGTCATGATAACAGGCGACCATATCGTTACGGCTTCGGCTATTGCCCGTGAGATAGGTATTCTTGACGACAACTCAAAGGCTGTTGAGGGTCACGAGCTTGACGCTTATTCAGACGAAGAGCTTGTTGACTTTGTAAAGGACAAGGCTGTTTACGCTCGTGTTACACCTGAGCATAAAATAAGGATCGTAAAGGCTTGGCAGGCAAACGGCTGTATAGTTTCCATGACAGGCGACGGAGTGAACGACGCACCTGCGTTAAAGCAGGCTGATGTGGGCGTTGCAATGGGCATCACAGGAACTGAGGTTTCAAAGGACGCTGCCTCAATGGTGCTTGCAGACGATAACTTTGCAACTATAGTCAAGGCCATAAGAAACGGAAGAAACATTTACGAGAACATTAAAAAGGCTATACTCTTCCTGCTTTCGGGCAACTTTGCGGCAATTCTTGTGGTGCTTTTCAACTCACTGCTTGGACTTCCTGTTCCGTTTGCGGCAATACATTTGCTGTTTATTAATCTGCTTACAGACTCGCTTCCTGCTATCGGTTTGGGTCTTGAACCTCACTCCGAAGAGGTCATGAAACGCAAGCCAAGAAACGCAAACGAATCTATACTCACACGTCCTTTCCTGGGCGAGATAGCATTGTATGGCGTAGTTATAGCGATAGCAGTAGCTTCGGCTTTCCTTATGGGAAACAAGACAAGCGCAGCTCTTGGTATGACGATGGCATTCGCAGTGCTTTGCTCTGCAAGATTGTTCCACGGATTCTCGTGCAAGAAAAAAGGTCCTGTTATCTTCTCAAAGGACTTTTTCAACAACAAGTTCGGTCTTATGGCGTTCGGCCTTGGAATGGTATTTTTAAACTCCGTTCTGCTCGTTCCACAACTCAAGGGACTTTTCAAGATAGCAGACATGACAGGTATGCAGTTTGCATGGATATACATTCTAAGCTTTGGCTCTATGCTCGTTATCCAGCTTATAAAGGCGATATTCTTTACAAAGTCTGAAAAGTAAGGCTGTAGAGTTATCTTATAAAAGTTTCAAGGGGGGCGATCTTAGGTCGCACCTACGCAATAAAAATAACCGCTCTTCGTGATGTCACGGGGAGCGGTTTTGTTTTATTAAGATGTGGCTATCTGTGCTGAGAAGCTTTGCTTCCATGCTTGTATGGATATATTGATTTTTTTGTAATATTCTCCATAGTCATCATACTCGCTTTGTGGGATAAAAAGGGGAAGCGCATATATCTTTGGCTTGGCATTATAAAATGAGGCAAAGGCGTTTATTTCCTTTTTCTCTACTTTGCTTTGCTCGTCCTGAGAGGGATAGATTATTCCGCAGGTGTCACCGCCTGTCAAGAAAAGATATGACAATAGCTGGTGGATATCAGCGTCTTTATTCCAATCCCAGAACTTGTATTTTGCGTCAAATACGTTTCTTTTGGAATCGGATTTGCCCTTTTCTATGTAGTCAGGATACCAATATTCTTTATTAGACCATTGCAGGCTTCCTTTGGAATTGTCGGTAAGCAAATGTTCATAGCTATATTCGTTCAACAGCTTGACAGCGATAAATTCCTCCCACAGCCATGAGATATCAATGAGTATGCCAAAGGTGTCTTCTTCTTTATCGTCAAACACGTTCTGACCTGATTCCTGCAATATCATCAATGCGAGCTTTCTTACGTTCTCGTACTTCTGATACATAGGGTGGGTTATCTCTCTTCTGCACTTCATGGAGTCGGAATAGTTCACGTTCATTCGATATGAGGGCGTTGCATTTTCTATGGCGTCTATTATCTCGTTGAGGATAACGTTGTTGTTGAGATAGCCTTTCAAAATGTCGGGAAAATAGTCTTTTGTATAGTCGAGAGTTTGGCGTATGAGGCATAGAATATCGTTGTCGTAGGAATACTCTCTTGTGGAATATGCGGTCTTTCCTAAAAAGGGATTGTTTATCTTTATGTGCCTGTTGATATCCATAACGCCCTTGAAGTCATACTCGTTGTATCTCTTTCGCACATACTCTTTGTATATTCCGTCTTCGTAGGCTTCCATAAGATTCATAAGAAACAGAAGCACCATTATGGCAGTATAGTCGCTTTCTGATTCGCTGTTTACGTTTATATCAAAAACGTTTATGCCGCATACACTGCACAATAGATAGAGCAGGAAATACTGTTTATCGTCCTTGTCAAAGCGTGACCTTATCTCTATTCGGTAGTTATCTTCACTTTCTTCACCCTTGCTTCTGCATGACAGCACGCCCACCCAATTGTAGGTGAAAAGCTTGTCATTTACTCGTGAAAATATCTCCTTGTTTTTGTTTCGGCTTTGAGAAGGTATGGTGATGATATTGCTGCCCTTTATCTGATTTAGGTCGCTGACCTGCTTGATATCCTCCCAATAGCTTTCGGGGATTTCCTTTTCATCAGTTGCCTCATCATCATAGACCAATGAATACGCTTTATCATAGCTTTGGTTATCTTTAAGACTGATCGTTATATGATTATCCATTTTGCTCCTCCGATCAAGCCTTAAAATTCTCACCTATTTTCGCTACTTCGCTTTCAGTTCTCTTGCCCTTTACATACTCATACAATATCTGAGAGAGGTGGTTATCCCACACTTCCTTCTTTGCTTCTTTGTAGCCATTTCCGTCAAGATACAGCAATATCTTTGCAAAATATGACGGACCGAGGTGATAATGTCTGTTAAGTTTAAGGGTGTTATCAATGGAATTATTGAGGGCTGTTATTTTTAATACATAATCATCATAATCATTGCCAAGCGCATTATCTACGCCCATTGCCTTTAAGACCTTATCCATTACGGCTTCTGCGGTGACTTCATGCCAAGCAAATCTTCTTCTTAAAGCAAAGTCAAAGACCTCTACGCTTCTGTCGATATCGTTCATTGTGCCTATGATATACACATTTGAGGGGATAAAGAACTTATCGTTATCCATATTTATATAGAATGTTTCGTCAGTTGCCAGCGCAGAATACTGCGTAGCTATCCTGCCTTTTTCTCCTCTGTAGTCTGCGTCCAAGCAGAACATGGTTTCACCAAGGACTTTTGATATTTCCGCTCTGTTTATCTCGTCAATGATAAAAAGGAAAGGAGGGAGGTCGGCTGGGTCGATGTTTTCTGTATCAAAGCCTTCCTCTTTTATCTTGTTTATCCAGTTTATCCAGAAATCAACGATAGACTCGTCCTCGCCCTTGAGAAACTCTTTTATGGTGTCTTCCGTCACCTTTTTGCCAGAAGCCTTTATACGCTCTATAACTCCTGCTTTTCTACAGAATGACTTGAAAGAGCCGTTTTTTAATGTGTAGCCTATGCTTCTGTTTGCAAGGTTTGGTCTTATGCCCTCGATAAAGTCAGTGTAGTCATATGAGGGGTGGAACTGCAACATTTCCATTTGGATATTTTTATCGGCGTTTTGTCCCAACAGCTTGTCGGCAATCTCGTTTCTTGCGGAAAAGGTCTTTCCTGTGCCAGGTGCGCCGTTTAAAATTAGCTGTTTGTTTGCTTTTAACAGTGAATATGTATCTACCATAAGTGAAAAACCTCCGTCAGATGTGATTTGAGTGCCTTCTATTAAGAAGTCTGCTATCTGTTTCATTTTCTCTTTGGCTCTTTGTTCGCCGTCAATAAATATGCTGTCATTATTGGCGTCACTAAAGATAGCTTTTCCACTGCTGTCTTTAAAATTGACCCAAGCACCCGTTCTAAAAACGTCCATTTCGGTATCTTTAGGTATTAACCTTAAGGCATCGTTTATTTTTGTAACAAGGTTATTTCCCTTCCCGTCAACAAAATTACCAGCATTTCTTGACCACGTTGAAGGATTTTCATAGGTTTTTTTATTGGGGTCAGGATACAATATATGAAGAAAATTCAAGATATGTTTTTTGTCTTTTGTTGACTGTACCCCCTGCAAAACTATCGCCATGAAAAAATGGAAATTTCTTTGCCGATAACCCTTATCTGTTTCTGTTTGAAATTGCTTACTATTCAAGTATTTTATCTGTTGTATAAACGTTTCGTCACCATTTTCTAACAGTTTTTGCACATCTTCAAATGTGCTGTCCCATGTTATTTTTCCCATATCAGGTACTCCATTCTTCTATAATTTTATTACAATAATTTCATTATATCTTATCAGCAACGCTTTGTCAAGGCGGAGTAATCAGAAATAGAGGAATATCCACTGATCCATGGTGTCAAGATCAAGTCCTCTTACGTCTATGATCTTGCTGGTGCTGTCTGATATTATGGTCACTGCTTCAAGGCTTTTACAATCGCTGAATGCGTTGTTGCCAATGGAATATAATGTATTTGGAATAGTTATGCTTTTAAGGTTTTTGCACTGATAAAATGCAAAAGAGCCAATACGTTCTGTGCCATAGGGTATCTCAATGCTTCAAGACTTTTACATTCGCAGAACGCTTTTTTACCTATGCTTTCTAATGTATCAGGCAGAGTTATCTCTTTAAGACTATGACAGCCTTGGAACGCATTATCACATATATCCTCCAATGAATCAGGGAGCTTTATATGTTCAAGGTTTTCACAATTTTCAAATATGCTGTCGCTTATGACAGTAACACCATTTGGGATTGTTATGCCTGTAAGCTTTTTGCACCCTTTAAAGGCATTCCATTCAATGCTGTCTACGGACTCAGGTATTTTTATGCTTTCAAGGCTGGAACATTTCTTGAACGCATCGCTATGTATAGCTGTCACGCTATCGGGTATGATCATGCTTTTGAAGCTTTGACAGCCATGAAATACAAAGGAGTCTATTTCCGTTATGGAATCAGGGAGCGTAATGTTTTCAAGGCTTTCACAGCCGTCGAATGCGTGTGCGCCAATGATGAACACTGAATTCGGGATAGTTATGCTTTTAAGGTTTTTGCACTGATAAAATGCAAAAGAGTCAATACGTTCTGTGCCATAGGGTATCTCAATGCTTTCAAGGCTTGTACAACTCATGAACGCACTCTCTCCGATGCGTGTCACCGAATCGGGTATATTTATATTTTTTAATTTTTCGCAATCTTTAAAGGCATTAGGACCTATCGTCTTTAAAGAAGCAGGGGACGTTGTGTTTGTCGGATCGTTTTGGATATTTACGTCCGTAAGATTTTTACACTGCCGAAAGGCACTGTCACCAATGGTCTCCACTGAGGCAGGTATAGTTATACTTTCAAGGCTGGAGCAGTTATAAAAAGCATTTTTACCGATAGTTTTAAGTGAGCTTGGCAGAGTTACGCTCTTTAGACCGGTGCAATACTGAAATGTGCATTTGCTGATCTTTTTTATAGAATCGGGTATAATTATGCTTTTAAGATCAGGACAGTTAAAGAATGCGCAGTTGCCAATGCGCTTTACAGAATCGGGTATGGTTATACTTTCAAGGCTGGTACAGCCTCTAAATGCTCCATAACCAATAGCAGTTACTGTGTCAGGTATGTCTACATTTTTTAGCTTGGAGCATTCGCCAAAGATCATAGAATGAATAAACGTTGCGTTTTTGGGGAGCGTTACGCTTTCAAGCTCAGGGCAAGCGCTAAGCAGAAATCTACAGTTTGTCGATTTCGGTATAGTCAGGTTTTCAAGGTCTATGGAACTCATTGATATATTCCTCCATTTTTCTTTATTTGACGATATTATAACACATCAACTGTCTGTTTGTCTGGACTGCAAATAAAAAAGCGACCATATGCAAAACATGGACGCTTTTCCAATATCTTTATTGCTATATATCTTCGCTGTTCACCCAAACCCCGTCCTCTTTATGAAGTATCCTCTGATTTTCAGAGCCTCTGAATTTCAGTGAGATGTTTTTCTTTTCGAGAACAAATTCGCCGTCAACGAGGTAGTCGATAAGGCTCAGCATTTCGTCTGTGTACTGTGTTCTGTATGGGGACTTTGAGCCTGCAAGCAGGTCAGTTTCAAGGGTACAGCCTGTGTAGCACCACACGTCCTTGTCGGGAAGTTCAGTTTTCACACGGCGGAGGAGCTTTGTAAGCTCAGGCTGGTTCTCCGGCTCCATAGGTTCGCCGCCTAAGAGTGTAAGTCCTTTTATATAGCCCTTTGAGAGGGCGTTAATTATCTCGTCTGCGGTGGTATCTGTGAAAGGCTTGCCGTAGTCAAAGTTCCAGGTGTCAGGCTGAAAACAGCCCTTGCAGTGGTGTCTGCAGCCTGATACGAACAGCGTGACCCTCACTCCTGAGCCATTGGCGATATCGGTTTTCTTTATCTCACAATAATTCATTTTCCGCTCCTTTCATACATACAACGCAGGGCAATACGATTTTGTATTGCCCCGATAGTTATATGCTGTTTGCTGTTTTATGTCAATAATAATGTTCATTATTTTCGGATTTTGCAGTTTTGAGTTTTTGAGTTTGCCTTGCTATAATGTTCATTTTTTTGACGAGTTTTGATTTTTAAACTTTTGAGTTTTAACGGCTATAATGTTCACTTTTTTTGAAAATCGAATTGTAATTTTACATGGGTTTTCAAAGAAATCACAAATGCAAAACTCTTTCCTTTATCTCCTGAGTCCTGCCCTGATTCCAGAACTGCGTGCCGATGTAGCCGCAGGTGCGCCTTGCAACGTTCAGAGTGTTCTGATCTCTGTTGCCGCAGTTCGGACACTCCCATACAAGCTTGCCGTCATCTTCTACTATCTTTATCTCACCGTCAAAACCGCACTTCTGACAGTAGTCGCTCTTTGTGTTAAGCTCTGCATACATGATGTTGTCGTAAATATGCTGCATAACTGCAAGAACAGCCTCTATGTTGTTCTGCATATTTGGCACTTCCACATAGCTGATAGCTCCTCCTGGTGAGAGAGCCTGGAACTGTGACTCAAAGGTGAGCTTGTCAAATGCGTCGATGTTCTCGGTAACATGGATATGATAGCTGTTTGTGATGTAGTTTCTGTCTGTTACACCCTCGATAACACCAAAACGCTTCTGCAAACATCTTGCAAATTTGTATGTTGTGGACTCCAATGGCGTGCCGTAAAGGCTGAAATCTATGTTTGTTTCTGCTCTCCACTTTGCGCAGGCGTCATTAAGGTGCTGCATAACTTCAAGTGCAAAAGGCGTTGCTGAAGGGTCTGTGTGTGACTTGCCCGTCATGTATCTTACGCATTCGCAAAGACCTGCATAGCCAAGTGATATGGTGGAATATCCGCCGAACAGGAGCTTGTCGATCGTTTCGCCCTTTTTAAGTCTTGCCAATGCACCGTTCTGCCAAAGGATAGGCGCAACGTCTGACGGAGTGCCTTTAAGTCTTTCGTGACGGAGCATAAGCGCACGTCTGCAAAGCTCAAGTCTTTCATCAAATATCTTCCAGAACTTATCCATATCCTTATATGACGAGCAGGCAACGTCCACAAGGTTTATTGTAACAACGCCCTGATTGAATCTGCCGTAATATTTAGGCTTGCCGTTTTCGTCAAGATATGTTGTAAGGAAGCTTCTGCAGCCCATGCAAGGGTAGCACTGACCATTGCCATTCTTGTCTACTTTAAGCTCCTTCATTTTCTTTTCGCTTATATAGTCAGGCACCATTCTCTTTGCGGTACACTTTGCAGCAAGCTTTGTAAGCTCCCAATATTTTGAGCCTTCTCTTATGTTGTCCTCTTCAAGGACATATATTAGCTTAGGGAACGCAGGTGTTATATAGACGCCCTTTTCGTTCTTTACGCCTTGGATACGCTGTCTGAGCATTTCCTCTATGATAGCCGCAAGGTCATCTCTTGTCTGCCCCTCCGGCACCTCGTCAAGGTACATGAAAACAGTAACGAAAGGAGCTTGACCATTGGTAGTCATAAGAGTGATGACCTGATACTGTATCATCTGAACGCCCTGAACTATCTCAGCCTTTACTCTCATTTCGGCTACCTTATTTATAGTATCCTCGTCGGCAGGGATATTAAGCTCTGCGAACTCTTTTTTTACCTCACGGCGGTATTTATCACGGGATATCTGAACGAACGGAGCAAGGTGGGAAAGTGTGATACTCTGTCCGCCATACTGTGAAGAAGCTATCTGAGCGATAGATTGTGTAGCGATATTGCAGGCTGTAGAGAAGCTGTGTGGCTTTTCTATCATGACCTCGCTTATGACAGTGCCGTTCTGGAGCATATCCTCAAGATTTACAAGACAGCAGTTGTGCATATGCTGAGCGAAATAATCGGCGTCGTGGAAATGTATCAGACCTTTTTCGTGAGCTTCAACTATATCGTCAGGGAGCAAAAATCTTCTTGTGATATCCTTGCTCACTTCGCCTGCCATATAATCCCTCTGAACTGAATTGACAGTAGGGTTCTTATTGGAATTTTCCTGCTTTACTTCCTCGTTCTCGAAGTTAAGAAGAGAAAGTATCTGCTTGTCAGTAGTATTAGCCTGTCTGACGATAGAACGCTCATAGCGGTAGGTGATATAATGCTTTGCCACTGTATACTTGCCGTGGCGCATGATATCGGCTTCCACCCAGTCCTGAATAGTTTCAACGTCCATAGCCCTATTCATTTCAGAGCATTTGTCCTCTATATTCTGTGCTATCTCTCCTATTTCTCCCTCAGAGAGCCTATCCTTTTCCTCCACAGTGATATTAGCTTTCGCAACGGCATTTTCTATCTTTTCCTTATCGAATGTATTCTCAGCGCCGCTTCTTTTTATTATCTTCACCTATACTCTTCCTTTCATTTTATCCTGCTCAACCACTATATATTGTGGTTGACTTCTTTTATTACAACATAATATTGAACATTTACTATTATACCACAATCAGAATATAAGTCAAGGGCATAGAATGATAAATAATCTACAAAAATTCCGGTTAAAAACAGAGCAGTTTGCCGAAAAAGTATTACAAATGATTACAAACACTTGATTGACAAAAAGTGTGAAAAACAATGGCATTTAAAGGGTGGATAAAGGTGTGAAGCTACAAGAAACGATGTGAACATTCTGTAAAATAAGTGGAGAAATTCAATTAACTTGTTGACAAGGATGCTTGCATATGATATAATATTAGAGTTGAATGCGCCAGTAGCTCAGCTGGATAGAGTGACTGGCTACGAACCAGTAGGTCGGGGGTTCGAGTCCCTTCTGGCGCACCAATCATTTTCGATACTCACAAAGGAAAATCCACAGTGTATAAAAGCGTGGACTTTCCTCAGCAAGTATCTTTAAGTATCCTTGCTGAGCATATATGAAAGCTTGTAGTAACAAGCTAGGATATGTTTTGTGACATTTGTTTCGTTTCGCTCTTAGACCTTGTCAAGGCAGCTGCACATTGTGGAGCTTGGGCGAATCATCTGATGTTAATCCATAGTGGCGTCGGCACATAGGCTTGCAGTTAGCTTAACTGTTACTGGCTGGCTCGTGTTCATGTTCTGAAATGTTAAGGATGCCTGATCGGCGTGATTGAACAGTAACGAACGTCATGGCTCAAAGCGACTTAAAGACAACTCAATGTCTTGTTGTGCTTGTGTTTCACATCAGTTGACCTCATCTCAATCTTATTTGAGGACTTACGATATTTGATTTTCAAGCTGCATTTTTGATGAGTTGAATCAGCAGCTAAAAGCAAAAAGAGCTTTCCAGATGTTTGACATCGTGAAAAGCCCTTGACAATCTATTTCCAACGTGCTATAATAGAGCACGAGGATAGCATTCTCTGAAAGCTCCACAGTTGCGGTAACATCTGTGCTGCTGGGCTTATAATCTCCGCCAAGAGTTTATAAGCCTTAGAGGGTGCAATTTTTTATGCCCTCTAAATTTCCTCTGTATATTAATTATACCACCATTTTGTCAATTTGTCAATACTTTTGCGGAAATTAATGGTGGGGAATATATCTTTTATATATAAATGCAAAATGACCCCTAGTGTGTCACCGTGACACACTAGGGGCATTTTCGTTATAATAATTCCACGATCCATTCAAGCCAACTTCTAATTGTTGAAGCCCTACGATAATATGTTTCGTCACTTTTCACTTTATATAGGTTACACTGTTTCATTATTGCAACAATTTCATGCTTGTTGATTTCTCCCTGACTAAACCATAAATTAAGAGTTTCTGAAAAAACCTTATGTGATAATATAGCTTCACAAAAAGCTAATTGCCTTTGTTTGTAGCTGAGTTTTAAAATGTTTTTTCCTTTTGACGTTAAGAAAAATGTAATGCTATCATTCCTTTGCTTGTCAACTAACCCAAGATAGCGAGCAGCGTCGGTATAATAATTTGTTTGCCTTTCGTCAAATGCGTAATTAATTGTAATATTATCTTTTGTCATAGGGTGTTCGTTTAATAATTCGCATAGATTTATTACTCGTTCAAAACTGTCTGCTTGTGGAAATGATATTTCAGGCTCATCAATTATCGGTACACTGTCAAGTAATTGATTGATTTCCTCAGATGTAATAGTCATATCTTCCTCCACAGAATAATTTTTCTGCTTGACAAGTGTCAGTGAACTATATTCCATTGGATCAGAAAATTGATATTCATATAAATGAAATATGCCATTGGAATACACAAGGAAAATTGGTTTGACATCTTTGTTTACACGATCTTTCCACGTCCTGAAAGGGTAGTAGAGCTGTCTTACAAGAAAATCTTTCGACAAATCTCGCTTTGCCTCAATTAGTGCAAGCTTTTGTAATCCCTCATATCCTGCATCTATCTCTATTTGAGAATTATGTACTTCAATGTTTCTTTTGTCATTGCATAGAACATCTTTGATCTCAAAATTGAAGTTACCAGATCCCATTCTGCCACTTACAGTTGGAACAAGTTGCTCATCTTCTAGAAAGTCTGCTATTATGCCCGACACATAAGCACAATTTAAAGCAACTGCTTCACTGGTGATAGAGTCTACATCTAAACTTTGAATGTAGTATGGTAAGCTTATTCTTGTTACTTCGGGTGACATAGGCTCGAATTTATGATACGCATCAAAATGAGAAATGATATAATCACCACGAGTAATAGGAAGTATGGAGAGCTTATTTTGTTTGAATAATTTAGGCAAATTGATAATGTGATCAAATTTTGCCATTAACCGTGGCTCACGAAACTCTTTAATTTGTGTAGCAGATATTTGAAAACACCCTTCTTGTTCTATTTGATGTAGAATATCGTATTTTTCAAATAATAAATGCCATGCTGCGTCATTCCTGGTTTCATGTTCAAGTTTATCTGTGTCATTCATAGTTTGTTATTATTACCTCGTCAACATCTCCACGTTTGCTTGCAACTGAGTTGATTGCCCTTTTGGCTTGTACAGTTGTTATATGATAATCAGAATATTGTTCTCTTATAAATTCAGTTGAAGAATTTGACAACATGAATTTTACACCACGTTCATTAAGCATATCACAGCACTCACGAAGTTTAATCTGCTGTTCTCTGCTAAAACCGCCTTTTGAATAACCAGTAAAGCTAGAGGTATCTGATATTGGATCATATGGCGGATCAAGATATACGAACGTTCCTCTTCGTACTTGTTCAAGTGATAATGCAAAATCGTTTGAACTGAATGTTATCTCAGCAGAGTTAAAATAATTACTTACGGCTTTCAAAACAGGTGCATTAACGATATTTGGATTTTTGTATTTTCCAAAAGGACTATTAAATTCTCCTGCATTGTTTACACGATATAAACCATTATAACAAGTTTTATTGAGAAAAATAACCCTTGCCGCTTTTTCGATGTCACTAAGCCTATCGTATTTTGATTTATCACGATCAATATTACGAAGCTCATAGTAGAAACTTTCCTCATTCGGATAGGTTTCAAGTATTTCGATAAGAGCGTCAACATCATCTCTTATAACAGTATATACATGAATGAGATCGATGTTAATGTCGTTGACTATTGCTTTTTTAGGCTGTAGATCAAACAAAACAGCACCGCCACCAACAAAAGGCTCACAATACGAGGTTATCCTTTTAGGTAGCATGAGCTTTATAGAGGGCAACAGCTGCCTTTTTCCTCCCACCCATTTGAGAACAGGAGAAACAAGTTTATTTTTGGACATTAAAATCACTCCGTTTTTGTGTCACTAGACAGTGTGTCATTGTGACACACCAAGGATTTTTATTTTATACAAATTCAATTTTAAGTTTTTTATCCATAGCAGCGGCAAGCCTTTGAAGTGTTTTTATAGACGGGTTTGCATTTCCATTTTCAATTTTGCTTATATCACCTTGTGCAATACCTGAAAGGTGGGCAAGTTGCTGCTGAGTTATACCTTTCTTTTTACGGACGTCAATTAACGCTTGAACTACTGCAAATTCAGGCTCTATAGAATTATATTCTGCATTAAGCTCAGGATCAGTTAGTTGTGCATTAAGAAAATCATTGAAATTTGTCATATTATTCTTCTTTCGATATTGAATATATCCTATAATTATCATATCACATTGTACGTGTTTTGTCAACACGTATTAAAACTAAGCCGCTTATCTAATGTGTCACGGTGACACATTGACATCTTTCATATACTCATCGATCGTTTCAGCGACTTTCAGCTTTTCACGATATGTAAGGTGCGTGTATATATCGCTGGTGACAGCTATGCTGCTGTGACCGAGCCAGACCGACACGGACTTTAGCTCAATGCCGTGCTGAACCAACAGTGACGCACAGGTATGACGAAGATCGTGGAAACGGCAGCGGAAATTCATTTCTGCCATTATCCTGCCGAAACCAACAGACAGATCGTCGGGCTTGACGATCAGCCCCATATCGTCAACGCATATGTATTTAAGATATTCTCGTGAATACTTGTCACGATGAGCCGTGTAATTATCGCACTGCCTGCGCCTAAGTTCCTTGAGGTATTTGAGCACGCCTGAGGGAAGAGGCAAGGTTCTGCGGCTTGCTCTGGTTTTTGGAACGTCTGAAAACACCAAAGTTATCTTGTGATCTTTAATGCATTTGACTACAGTATGCTGTATGCACATGGTCTGCGTTTCAAAGTTTATGTCTGACCAACGCAGTCCCAGAACCTCGCTGCGTCTGAGTCCCATAGTTCCTGATAGAAACACAGGCGTGTAGAGGTCAGTATTTTTGACCTTGTTAAGAATTATCTCAAATTGATCTGTACTTATGAAATTTCCACAGTAACGGTCAGTGCAGGGAAGCTCCGCAAGCAAGGCTGCATTGTGGTCTGTCAATCCGTTCTTTACGGCAAATTTCAGCGTCATCTTGATGTTTGAATGATGTTTCCTTATGGTTGAGCCTGATAAGCCAGATTGAAGCTTTGTGAAATAATATTCTTCAAGCACTGCTGGCGTGAGCTGAGAAAGCATTGTACCCTTGCTGCGAAAATACGGCACAAGGTGGTGATTGACCTGGGTGCAGTAAGCTTCATATGTGTTGGCTTTTACAGACATTTTTTTGTTGTGCAGCCACGTTTCAAGCAGATCGGCGAACGGAGTGTCACTAGCTTTTTTAGCCGACAACTTGTCTTTAAGCTGTTGGTTTTCTCCTGCAAGCTGTATCACAAGTTTTTCAAGTTTTGTTTTTTCGTCAATTAGTTCTTCGATAGTCATAATGATCCCCTTTTTTGATATAATAAATTAATTATATTACAAAAACAGGTATTTTGACAGCTTGAATTGATATCTGTCTGAAAGAAAAAAGCGAATTTCACATAAAAAACAAAAACACACTTTAATAACTTTGATAATAACTAAGTATATAAACCAAAATCAATTATTTGATTTCAGACAGATAATCAAGAATGGGTCAGTTATAGACAGTTCATTTTACCCACTACCCCTTTTTAAGAAAAAAATCTTTAAAAGCCGCATTTTTTTCTTAAAACCTATTGACAAAGCCGAACTTTTGTTATACAATGAACTTGTGTTTTTAATGGGTGTGTTCATTGTAAAGCAATGAATGCTTTGCCTCCTGCTTGAGCGGCGGGGGGCTTTTTTTATTCTGCTGTGAGGAACATATATGCAGACAGTATATGTGTTGTCTGTAAAATCACCTACACGAGTCCTGATTTTCTTCTTACGAATGAATTTGCCTTTTACAAGCTTTTCTATCGTCCTGAGAACGTCCTGACGGCTCATGCCAAGAAGCTTAGATAGATCATTATAGCTTTGGAAAAAGCTCTTGTGCGAGCTGTCAGCCAGCTTACAGCACATTGCATAAACTCTGAATTCATTTCCATTCAGTCTGCTTATGAGCTTTTTATCCATGGTGAAATATTTAGAAGCTGTAGATATGGCTTCAATAGTGTATGTATATGTGCCAATTTTTCCAGGAGCATTTGTCTGGCGCTTCTGGGACTTGATAAATCCACTCTTGAGCAGTGAGCTTGCCGCACGCTTAACAGTTGATACTGAAAAGCCGCATAGTGACACAAGAGTTGTCTGCTTGACTGTGATCTCATAGCCAAGCAGATTTCTTTTTGTATTCTTGTGGATAAGACTATAGAATACACAGGCAAGTTTCAAGTCGGCTGCCTGTGTAAAGCGTGTAACAAAGCTGTTAGGTATTCGCATTTTTCAATTCCTCATTATTAATGTATTGTTCCAGTGCCGCCCATTCATCGGCAACAAAATTGCTGCGTATATCAGGACGTTTCTGTATTTTCTTTATGTAGCCCCTTGCAGCGGCATAGTTCTGATCTGAAAGAAATCCTCCAAGCTCGCTGCCTACAAGTCCGTTGATCTTATATAGCAGGGCGGTGATATCGACATACGGACCATCGTCCGGGTATTCTCCTGGGAAATAGAGCTCGTCCTGATCGGTGTAATCATCTTCTTCGTCTGAGCCGCTTGTTCCATATGCCTCTGCAAAGATCTTTCGTGCCTCGTTTGCACGAAACTCATTGAGCTTTTGTACCTGTTGCTGATATTCTATGACTTGCCGTTGAGCCGCACCGGCATTTTTCTCAAGTTCAAGTGCAGCCTTATACATACTTTCGGACACAGTGCTGCCGTCTGACTTTATTTGGTCTATCTTGCCTAGCTGCATATAGTAGTCATTCATAGCACGTTCAGCAGTCTTTTTGAGGCTGTCTAATCTGTATTGATAACCTATTACGCCCAGACTGTCCCAAAGCTCGTCATATGGATACATTGCTGCGGAAAGGTCAATGTTGCGAGATTTTATCGGCAGCTCGTCTATAGGTATGCGTGGCATTTTGTTAGGTAGCAGATGATATGGCGTAATATTGGTCTTTATTGGTTCACATCGCATTTTTTTGACAATAGCAGTGCCGAACGGCAGCTTTGAGAGCTGTGTTGTATCGAGCAGCGCCTTGCTGTCAACTCGTTCACCTTGGTGATCTAAAAATCCATACAGGCTTCCGCTGAAGGTCAAATAGTTTACTGTTTCATTTCCTATCATTTCAGAAAATGCTTTGTTTGTATTACCATTAAGAGATAATATGTATATCTGAATGTTACAGCCGCCTTTGATGCCTTCTTCTTCTTTTTCATATTTCTTAAGCTGTCCGTAGTCCTGAAGAAATAGATTGAAAAGAATGTTAGCTCCGGGTGAGGCATTCATCTTACTGCTGAGGTCAGGCAGCTTAGTCATTTGTCCAAATTCGTCATACATATACTCTATTTTCCTTGGCAGCTTTCCTCCCGGATACTTTCTTGCCTGTTTTGCGAGGTACAAAAATGACTGATCTGCGAACATCGAGGCGATAACGTATCGTGATTTTTCCTCATATGGAACGAGCATATATATTATGCAAGGCTGATCTTCATTGATAAGGTCAGCAAAGTTTATTTCATTTTTAGATGTCAGCTTTTGAACGCCCATATCCGTCATGAATATCTCAAGGTCTGCGGAGAGAACAGTGTATATTGAAGAACGTGTATCACCCTGGGAGAACTTTGACGTAGAGTAAGATGTTCTTGCAAGACAGCCCACCGGCAGTGCGTTGAAAAGTTCATCAAGTGCGTTGACTTCTTTCTTGTTACCGCTTTCGTCCTCGATAACAGTATTGTAAACTCCAAATTCGGTAAAGAATGTTGTGATACTGAACATATTAACGCAGGACATATCATTTTTCTCGTAGCCTTTATCTAAGAAATAGTATATAAGGGCACTGAGCAGCGACCTTGCGGAGTCTGTCCATATAGCCTCGCTCTGGGTATCGTCTGTAAGGCAGTGAGCGAATGAGCTGACGAGCTTTGAAGTCTGCGACAAGTCATTGTTGCCGTGTTTAGCTGTGAGGTACTCGTCAATAATAAGCTGAAGAGGGTTCCAACAGTCCGAACGGTCAGTATCGATAAGGTTAAGAGTAACTATCTTGTAGCCGTTTCTGGCAAATTCCTTATAGGTCAGTTCAAGCAGCTCGCCTTTCATATCATTAACGATAACAGAGGGCTTTTCTTTTGCATTCGCCATAAGCCTCAGGCTTGGCAGCACGTAGCATTCACCCTTGCCGGAACGTGGAGCACCTACGGTCATTGTGTTGTATGTGCCCGGTTCGATGTAGTAGACGCCGTTGCTTTCTCCTATGAGCATTCCTGCCTTTTCTGCTGAAGTGATGTTATCCATAGGCACTGCCAGAAAATGATCTAACAGTTCGTTGTCCTCCATAAACTTGTTGTCACCCTTAACGTTCTTGCTGTCATTTTTCATTCGGTAGAGTGTATGCAGTTTTACCGTTATTCCCAGACCAACTATAAGAGAAAGAATTATCTCAAAAATGAACATCATAAATCCGGGTGGAACAATGATATTCCACGGCATAAAGTGCGTTCTTGAATAATCTGCACTGCCATTGACGGCGCTTATACTTCTCAATGACTTTATAACATAGATGAAAATGCTGTTAATGATAATGTAGACTACCGATGTTGCAATGGCAAACTGCTTTACTCTGATGTTTCTGCGGTCTTTGTCTTTTTCAATAGGTGTTTTGTTTACTGCATTAAGAACACGCATAGCCTGATCATAGATCCAGCCGAACACACATAGTATTTTTGCTATAGCAGCATTGAGTATACGTTTTATTTTGTCTATATACATATAATTTCCTCCTGTCAAACGCTGCGGCTTTTTTCCTTGGCTTTCGCCATTTCCTGCTCGATCTCAAATTCTCGCATAAGACGTGCTGTCTTTGCCTCCTCTGATTTTAATGCTTTACGCAGCATATTTGATGATTTATGAAGAAGTGTCCTCTGAGCCTGCATACAGCCTGCCAGTCTGAATTCAAATGGTATATCTGTTTTTTTGCCGCTTATTATCTTTTTAGCAATGTCATTGCCTGAGCGTGCTGACTTTCTCAGCCATTGAAATGCAGCCTTGTTCTGACCGTCACGGAGCAGCATTAATCCGTATGCGAGCTGACCGCTGTCATTGCCGTTTAAAGCACATCTGCGGAAGCAATCCTCAGCCATTTTGTGCTTGTTTTCAGACAGATACACTTTGCCAAGTATATACTGGGCATTTGGATCGTTGTATTCAAACGCAGAACGCTTAAGGTATTCTTTAGCTTTTGTATTATTGAATGAGCTATAATATTTGCCCAGAGTGTATATCGCAGGCTCAAAGTCTTTATCTGCGGCTGATGAAAGATAGCGTATCCCTTTTGAAACTTCTGTTGTTTTTTTGCTGTCAAGAAGAATTTTTCCTGCAGCATACATTCCAGGTATGCTATCTTTGTCAGCGGCATTCGTGAAATACTGCAATGCTTTTCGTCTGTTATTTTCAGACAGATACAGCTTGCCGAGGCGATAAGCTGCTATACCCATAGTATCGTCTTTGTGATCGGCAGCTTGAAGAAGGTATTTCTCAGCCTGTGTATTATCGTTAAATTGCTCTTGATACAGTTTTCCGAGAGTGTATGCTGCATAGTAATTATCTTTTGCTGCTGAACGTTCTAAGTATGATGCCGCCTTGTCATATCTCTCTTGTGAAAGATACAGCTTGCCAAGACTATATTCACACAATCCTGTTTTATCCTGTGCGTTTTCAGCACCCTTTATCAGAATTTTTTCAGCCTTTTGAAGATCTTTTTTGCTGTCGCTCTGATAGAGCTTACCGAGCATATATTGTGCTTTATAGTTATTGGAGTCCGCCGAGAGCAGCAGATATTTTTCAGCACATTCAAGGTCTATATCCGTTCCATTGCCATTCAGATACATCATACCTATCTTGTAGCTGATATTATCGTCATGGTTTTTAGTGAATACTTTCTCTAAACCTTTTAAAGCTTCAGCGTAAAAATTATGCGCACTTGATAGGTCTTTTTCTACTCCTTGTCCCAGTTCATAAGCTTGTCCTACGGCATAACTTGCGAACGGCATTCCGCCTTTGCTGCTTAGTGAGCGCATATAATAGTCAAATGCTTTGGCATAGTCTGTTTCAACACCAGAGCCGTATTTGTATATGTTTCCAAGAGCAAAATAAGCATATTTGTTTTCAGACAGCTTATAATGCTCTATGGCTGAGTTATAGTCTTGAGTAACGCCAAGCCCATATTCATACATTTTACCTATGCGATAGTTGAGATAGGACTTTGTCCAATTATCACGTTTGTCATCACTCATGCTTACTATGGACAGCAGCTTGTGAAAATCTTCAAAGGCTTTGCTGTAATATTGCTGACTTAGTGTATCGCCGTCATTGGATTTTAGCATTTGGCTGTCATAAAGCTTGCCTATGTCATATGTTGCGATAATATTTCCGCTTTTGCTTTCTATTGAGAGTATTTCAAAAGCTTTTTCGGGGTCTTTCTTTATGACTGCTGATTTGTTCTGTTCATTTCCGTACATATAGTCGAGGGCAAGCTTATAGTTCTTGCTCCAATCTATGCGTAGATGTTCCACTGCCTGATCGCTTTTATCATTTTCAGACAGATACGCTTCGGGCTCTTGCGGAAAAATATCCGTGCTGTAGTCAGGAGCATTTGGTTCATACAACTCATCATAATTTCTTGAAGATAGGTACATTTCCAAATCATCAGGGATATCTTCTAAAGAGTCATAAGTCATAGCATCCTCTAAATCATCTTTTTTATTTTCAGACAGATACACTTTTGATTTCTGCGAGGAAATACTGTTGTTGTAGTCAGGCTCATTTTTCTCAGAAAAGCCTTCGCTTTCTTTTTCAGACAGATACGTTTTCGTTTTTGGAAAGTAAGAAGTATTATCAAGAGCTATATGGGATTGCAGATCCTCAGGTGGTTCAAAATTGACATTCTTTGTGTTGTAGTATTCACGGCAGATAGAAAGAAATGAGTTTCCTACTCTGGAGTAAAACCCTGACGGATCGTGAAGCTGATGTTCTTTATACTCAGCCCACCTTGAATTTTGTCCGTATCTGTTTCGGAACATTGCTTGTGTGCTGTCGAGCTTATGAAGATATGTGTCAAACATTATTTGTAATGTTTGATTTTCTGATATGACAGACCTGATACAACTGTCAATCTCGTTTTTTGTCACATCATTTTGTTTGGCATACCACCACTGCTTGCCGCTGTTTTTTAGGTCATCAGGAAGCTTGTCGATAAGTGCGTTTATTTTTTGAATACTGCTTGCAAACTCGGACTTGATATGAGGTGCAAGCACGTTTCTTTGAAATTCAGTAAGGTTAGCAGCGGCGGCACTTTTGTCAATGAAGTGCGTCATTTCAGTTTTCAAAGCGTTGAAAGCTTTCTGCTCGATATCGTCTTGACCTTTGTTTTTGTATGTAATGCGTCTATCCTCAAGTCGGTGATATTCAAGAAGCTGATAATGGATATGTACATTACCTGTATTGACGTGAATGCTGCCGACCCAGTAGCAGTTACTTGCATCCAGCTTTTCTGATTTGTCTATCATTTTGTTAATGCCTTTTCGTGCGGCTTCAATAAGTGCCTGGCGGTTGAGCTGATTGCCGACTATGAAATTATTCTGCCGCAGATATGCGTTATCAAATGAGATAACTCCTGCATATTTCGGACAGCCCTCAGAGCGGCTGACAGCTTCAAGCTGACGTATCTTGTCTATATCGGCAGGAGTCAGACTATCTTGTGTGCTTGTGAAAGCACCTAATGAGCGTTCAGCTTTTATGTTTTGAGCCTGACTTTTCTCGTTTGGTACAAATTCTGAATATACATACTCCATTTCGTTGGCGTGTTTGTTCGGCTCAAAAGCTTCAGGGCGGAGCATATAGTCCAGAAAATCGAATATCTTGTTGCCACCGTCACCGCTTATTCGCCACTTGTATACGAATTTGCATTTGTGAAATATTCCTGGTGTCATTATTAGTCACTCTGTTCGTCTTGCAGGGAGTCTGCACCCTTATCAACTGAGCGCTGATGTACGATGCTCTTGTAGTTGTCATTTGATCGTGACATGACGTCATGCGGTTCGCTGTCACTCAGACGCTTGTCGGCTGAGTGGAATTCCTGCACTTCATAGAAGTGCAGGAGCGTATTAATTCCGTCACGCTCCTGATATATCATGCTGTTATTTTCTTTTGCGATCATTAGCAGCTTTTCAATATCATTTTCTATATTCGCCAAGCGATCAACGCTTGCTGTATGTTTTACTTTACTGTAAGTGCTGTCTATCAGAAATGCAAGACAATCACTGTAAGTTGAAAAGTCTTTTAGATTCTTTATCTCCACAAACTTTTGAAAATCCTGCTCGGAAAAAGAAAGCAGTTTATTGATAGGTTTGCTTTTCATTTTTTCATCCAACCTTTCCGTGTAGTTTGATTTTATTTTGTGATATCTAAGTTAGAGGTGTGGGTCAAGAGCATAAAGGCACGATATCGTGCCTGCTGGAAACCTCGGTAGAACCGAGGTTTCAGGTGGGGTACTGTGATATCATCAGGTCTTTTTCTATATACGATTTATATACGATTTTTTGTATATAATGGCAGTTTATATATTATTTATATATCACAACTCAAATTTTATATATGATTTATATACGAAAGCTCCTATTATTTACCGCTTTATATACGAATTAGATATTTTTCATGCTGTAATAATTTGTATATATTTCTATTGTGTAAACAAAACTGCCCTGTTTATGAATTTTCTTTGTCCGAAATTTCAAGCACCCTGAGAATTTCTTCATTTGTAATTGAGTTTTCTTCAGAATTTGTTATCGTTTCTGTAAGCAGATTTTCGATTTTTTCTGTTGTATTTATCATTTTTTGCGCTGCAATATACACATTATTTATAGTGGAATTTGCGCCCTCTGAAAGGCGGTCAAGCTCCTGATTTACTAACGCACGAACGATAGGCGGAAGAATATTTACAACAAAATCGTCATTGCTTTTCACAAAATCTGATATTAGTTTTGAAAGTAATGCGTTCCGTGATAAGTCCTCAGCTTTTGCTATATTGTCTATTTTATCTATCATATTCTCAGGGATATTGCGTATGATTATATCCATTTTTAATTATTCCCCTCGTAAATTCTGTTGTAATAATCATCTTCATCACCATATTTTTTTACTATCTCTTTGCTGTTTGTTTTGCAAACAGCAGGCAGTATTTTCTGAATAGTAAAAAGGAAAAAGCCCTGCTCAGGTGTATCCTTATTCAGCTCGAACAATATCGGCTTTCTGCCCTCACGTTTAATACAGACAGCCGTATAACTTTTATCTGCAAAATGTATTTCTTCTATTTCACTATATGTAAAGGTGTGTGTGCTTTTTTTGTCTTTATAGTATGTGATCTCCAGTTCATTTTCTGTAGCTTTTATGTGCAAAAGATGCTTAGGATACCGCACAAAAATCTTGCCTGTTATCATTGCGACAAACACAAAAAGTGCTGTCAGAAAATAAAAAATCAGTTCTGCTTTTGCAAAAAATGCAGATAAAAAATACATTGTCAATGCACAAAAAGATGATATCATCACGGCATATTTAAGCTTTGTTAGCTGCTTTTTTAATACCTGAAATTCTTCATCTAATGAACCGTTATCTTCTCGTACCGGGTATTCAAAAAGAATATTCTCCAACGTTTTCACCTCACTTGTTCTGTGACGAAATGGTTATATCACTGCTGCATATCTTCACTGATTTGTCCGTAAAGGTCCTCAGTTCTCCCTTTACAACTACTACACAGCCTTTGTGCAAATGATTTTTTGCAAAGGAGATCGTGCTTGCCTCGTTGGCATATACAGTGAAAACATCATTAAATCCTTGCTCTCCTTTTTTGACTTTTCTCGGTACGGCTATAAGAAATTCTATTGCATAGGCATTGATGATTTTTACTTCTGAAACCAAGAATCCTATGATTCTTATTTTATTTGACGAGTTGTTAAATAGCATTTTTATTACCTCTTTTCTATTCCTTGACGGTCACCATACAGCTTGCCTGCAAGCCCTTATCTTCTGTTACTGCGGATATGATAGCTTTGCCTTTTGCAACTGCTGTGACCCTTCCATTACTGTCGACTGTTGCTATGTCTGGACGGTTGCTTTCCCATTTTACGTTTTTATTTACGGCGTTATCGGGTTTGACTTCTGCACGAAGCTGAGTGTGCTCGCCTATCTTGATCTGAACGTCATTGTACTCAAATTCTGTTGTGAGTTTTATGGAATATACCCTTGCCTGTGTTGTGGTGGTTTCAGCTTGTGCAGGCTCATTATGTGTTGCTGCTGTGGTTTGCGGTGGTGCATATGCAGGCTCTTTATGTGTCGTGCCGGTGGTCTGCGGCGGCGCATATGCAGGCTCATTGCAATCCCTTGTTTCGGCAGGCTGCGTGTTCATTTCTGCTGTTGCAGGCTGTCGTTTCTCCGTGGTAGTCCTGCTCGTTTGAGATGCTTCGGCAGCCTTTTCACTCAGATCATGTGTGGTTGGTGCTGTAGCTTGTGTTGTCACTGCTACAGCTTGTTGGCTCGTGATTTTAGATGTTTCAGAGTTGTATAAACTGCTTGTTGTGTTCGCATTTGAGCTTTCCTCAGAGTACCCCGGAACTATTTTCACGGCGTGGGTCTGCATATCTTTTCTGTCTATAGTTACTCTAAGTGTGATAGTTTTCCCTTTTTCGGTGTGCGCCGGTATCTTCTCACCAAACTCGTCATATGCGTCATCATATTTTGTGTCAGGCATAGAAGTTTTAATAACCACACGCATTATTTTGAAATTCGACGGCGGATTTTTTACTGTGATCTTTCTTGAATAATCGTCATACTTATTGCCTGCTGTGAACTTATGATCTGTAAGGTCGTCGTCAAAATTTACAGCCGTAACCTCAGGATATGTAGCTCCAGTGTCAGACCCTGAAAGGCGGCACTTTATGACAAATTCGCATACATTGTCGTAATACGCTGCGTCTGTCACCTTGATATTATAGCCGTTAAGTGACATTGTTTTGTTATAGCCGTTGCTTTTGCTTTTGTATGTAAGTGAGGCTATCCAACTGTTGGATGTGAGAAACAAAACAGCCAGAACAGCAGTAACAATAGTGAATATCTTATATATCTTACTGCTCGCTTTTGGACTTACTACTTTCATTTTGTCGCCTCCGTTCCAGCTGCCTGAAGAAGTTCTTTTATAATATTATCAACCATTTGAATGATCACAGTGTCGATATATTGGCTTATGTGCTGTTCGATTTTTAGGTAAGAATATGTTTCTGCAAGAAAGCATTTTCTGAAATAATCAGCGTCCATTTTTCTCAGCATAAGACCGTATTCCTGCTTAGTGTGCTCATTATAATAATGAGAAAAGCAGTTGTGTATGATCTCGATCCTGTCCTGAGCATTGCCCATATACAATAGCTGTCTTGCTCCGACTATTCTTCTGCAATGGAGCTTATCTCTGTCCGAGTCCAACGACAAAAGCATTTGTCCCGGTTCAAATGCTGTGCTTTCTCTGAGCTCTGCATATGAAAAACGAGGAAAGGCTTGATGAAGAATTTCAATGCTTTCCGGCGATTGTTTGAGTATCATTTTGTACTGGACAAGTGAGAAAATAACCTTGATTGAGCCAGCTGCCGCAAGATTTCCGTCTGGGATAAAGTCAAGTATCGACTGCGTTGCGAACCATAGCCCTGCAAAATATTTTCGTGTACGGCGACATAGTTTTTCTATAAACTCCGTTACCTGAGGGTATTTTACGGAAATGAAACGGTGTGCTTCATCAATAAGGCACACAACGTTTCGCATATCCCATGGATTGATAACGTTTTGATTATATCCTATGTTTTTGCATATGGTAGCCCACATTATAGTGAGTATGTTGAACAACTGTGCGTTATAAACATTGTCAGCCATTTCACTGATGCTCTTAACATCGAAGATGATAAGATCGTTGCTTTTTACATCAATGTTCGTTACTCCGTCAAACATACCGGCGTATGCACCCTTGCCACAAAGCTGCTTTATGTATACTTGTATATTACAGTATGCGTCATATTTTCTTTTAGGCAGTGAATCCGTTTGTGACAGCTTTTCAGTGACTTTGTTGTTCACATCGGTAAAGCAGGGAAACTTATCAGGCTCAAAAAGTGTTATATCTGTTTCGGGGAAAATGCCCTTGTCAGATAGACATTCTGTCACAAGATCCATGAAGATTTCCATAGTATACATATCTATTTCAGGTATATACATAGACATAAATGTGCGTATTCGTGACATCTCTGTGGCAAAATTCTCTCTTGCCTCGTCCTCAGGTGAGATTTCATCATCAACTCTTGCATCGACTACCTTGCATATTTGAAGGGGATTTATTTTTGAGCTGCTGTTGATTTTTATTGTCTGTCCGCCGTAAACTTTAGCCATAGGCTGATATTCACTTTCGATATCGAGTACCATTACTTTATTGCCCAAAAGCAGCTGATCCTCAAGCATTGATTTGAAAGTAACTGATTTTCCGCCGCCCTTCAGACCAAACGCAAGCAGATCGAATGAGTTACGGGTCTTTGTCCTTTTAAACGTGTTTAGAATATTCAAACCGCCTGTTTCCGTGAATCCAAAGAAAAGTCCTGTATCATCGATATGTGACTGATAATAGAAAGGAAACTGCCTTGACAGTGTATCAAAAACAGGAAACGGTGTCTGAATAGTGTTGCTTTTATCATCGATAACAGAAAGAAACTCATGCTGTGTGGTATTTGTCGGTATATACGCAGACAGACCACTGAGCTGCAGCTCATGGATTAGCTCTTTTGAACGCTTGCTCAAGGAGCTAAGTGAGGCGTCTTTCAGAATGTACCTGAGCGTAACATAATATATCTGCTCATTGCCGTTTTTTATGTTCTGATAAATGATCTCAAGCTTTTGATACTCGGTATTTGTATCTATCTTATCGGCAGCATCTTGAATAATTCCTCCTCGTGACTCTAACTCACGCAGGGATGCACTTATCTCATCTATGACTTTATCCTTTTCAGATATGCTTATATCCCATACTATGGTATCATCAGATTGTATTACCATTTGAGCCAGCTTGAGGTCATCGATTTCCGCTGCATAATCATAAACAACTATCGTCTGTGCATATACATCATTTACTTTGTAGTAATTAGGTCGAAAAGTTATCTTCTCAGGTAAAATAATCTCATTCAGGCTGCCTTTTTCAGATAGCTGCTGATTTTCTGTATTCAGACAGATAAGCTTGTTAAGCGTGACGATTATTTCATCATCGGAACACCACGATACGTCTATATCTCGCATATGGCTGATAAAACGTTGTGCACCGTTATAGATTTTCTTCTCGTCATCGGAGTATATGAAAAGATACGCCATTCTGTCAAAATGGCTGCTCTCAAAGCTGTCAAACAGCTCGTACTGTTCATTGAGCAGATATTCGGAATATCTGTTTATGCTCTGCTGACTTTTGTATTTTATAAAAGCTTTTTGATTAGCAAGATATGGCGTTTTTGATGTGAAAACATACTTGTGACCTGTGCCTATGGATAATGTTGCTTTCGCAAAATTATTGAAAACAGTGTTGCGGTCATAGTCATTAAGGTCAAATATATCCATTCCCGATACTGCAAGCACGCCCATTTTGAGCGGCTTGCCTTTTACTTTCAGCTCGACTATTCCGTTATGTATGCTTTCAAATGACAGACGTGACATTATGCTTGACGGATCATCTTTCAGCTTTTTGGTCTTTTTTTCTCTCGCAAAGCCTTTGGAAGTTTCGATTTTACTTTTCAATGTCGATGACTTCTTTTTCATTATTTTGTTCTCCTTCCTTGTGCTTATGCAGCGTTTTATTTGTCATAAGAAAGCTGAGCCACTCAAGCCAAGCCTCTGCAAAGCATTTGCAGGGGTCAGAGGGGCTTTTGCCACTCATAATAATAAACACTGCGCCACAGAATATGATAAAAGGAATGCCCAGCTTAGAGCTGACCAACATTCCTGATAACTGCGAGGCTACCAAAAGAGTAACTATAAAGCCAACTATTTTGGTAAGGTTTATGTGTCTAAATATACGCTGCTCCGCTTTAGTTTTTTTCGGTACTACTCCCATAGCTTAGTTTTCTCCTTCCTTATTGAAGCCGCTGCCGCTGTTATTATTCGGCTCACTGCTGTTTGTCGGTTTTGGAGCGTCAGAGCAGCTGCCGCCGTTTCCTGCACTGGCGGTATTGCTGCTTGCAGGATTTGGAATATTCAAACCGTTGCCGCTCTTGCTAGTGGCATTGTTGCTATTTTCACCTGATGATGTCGGAACGTCAAAGCCACTGCCACGAGCAGGCTGAGACGTGCCGTTATTATTGCTGTTATTGTTGCTGTTTCCGCTGTTGTTATCGGCTCTTGCGTCAGTTCCATTTGTGCCGTCTTTGCCTGCTGCGCCTTGCGCACCTCTGTCGCCTTTAGCTCCATTCATGCCGTTAGCGCCATTTAAGCCGTCCTTTCCGTCAGCACCTTTTGAAACACTGCCTGCGCCGCCTGATGAAAAGCCCTCTCCTACAGACTCTTTTACGTTATTGGCAATGTTGTCTTTTGCATTTGAGAATGTATCTTTTATTGAGCCTGGATTTGTTGCTGCATAAGCTGCCTTTGCGCCTGCATTAGTATGACCGAAAGCTCCGCCGACAGCGCCTGTTACAGTTCCAACAGCCGCTCCGCCTATAGCTTTTCCTATCTTGCCAGGGGTAGTATCACCGCCGTGTATACCACCATATACGCCGCCTGCAAAGCCTTTTACTGCTCCTGCTGCGCTGCTTGCGGTATGCTTTGCAACACTTCCTGCCCCATGTACAACGCTGCTTCCTGCACGAGCAAGTCCCATTGTGGCATAACTGCCCATTTGCATTGATTGGTTGATAGCCATCATTGTGGCTGCACCTGACTTAACGCCTGCATCAATGCCGAACAGCTTTGTCAACACCTCTGGACCGTCTATCACAAACTTTGCGCCTGCTATTATAACTATGAGCATTACCGCAAAATTGCTGCCGTATTCCGAACCTTTTATGCCCCATATAACGGCTATGTATATTCTTAAAAGAATTACAACTATCATAAGAATTATGTTTGAAAGCAGCATATTCTGGATAGCTTTTTTAGCTCTGCCTGAGCCGTTAAGGTCTGTTGCTATGATAAAGGGTGTAATGAGCTGTGCAAACATTATTTCAAATAGCGTAGTTGCTATTTTTATTCCGCTGAAAATAAGGCAGATAGCCACTGCAAGCATAAGCACAAAGGTTGACCAGAAGTCGATATGATAATAATATAAACAGTCAACCGTGTAGCCGCTGGTTATATTTCTGCGTATGATCTGCTCTACCGAATTAAGATCATCATAATCTTCCTCGTCAAAAAGAGGAAAAGATTGATATTCTGCATTTACTGGTTCTGCATCTTTGGCGGTATTTGTATTTGCCGCTATGTTAAGCTCCCTTATAACATCATCCTTGATAATGTCAAGTGCTTCCTCAACAGTATGTGCGTTTGCTCCTACCTCCTGCGTTTTTCCAGCCGCAGCTACTGCAGGGTGATTGGCTATGAGGTCACGGATATATGTGTTGAAGTTGCTTACATTAGTTATTCGGCTGCCGTCAGGGTAATGGAGATCGCCTAAGGTCACGCCATAAGGGCAGGCGTCGCCGATAGAGGCTGATAAAAATTTATCATAGTCTTTTTCAGACAGAACACTGCCATATATCGAACCTGATGTGCTGTATACTGAACAGTATACCTGCATATTTGCACCATAATCTGCACTGAGTATAAGCTCTCCATTTGCATTCTTTAGAACATTATATTCATTTTCAAGTCCTAAAAGGGACATCATATTCTCTGTGGTTAGACTATTGTACTTTTTCTGCTTAGGATATACGTCATGTATATCTGTAAGATAACGGGTAGTCCAAGGCTTGCTATCGTCAGGCTCAATTCCACCTGTTATCTGAATGTCCTTTACATTTCCTGAACTGCCCACAGTATCGAGGTAAGTCATCATCTTCTTATTATCAACGCTGTTTTCAACGTCATATATTCCCGACGCCAGAAGATCCTTGCCCAATGTTCCGACAGTGACTGTGCCGTCTTTGTCGACCGTTGTCTGTTCAGATTGATCATTGATCTTTATGTTCTGCGCTGTTGTTATACCCTTGCTGCGAAGTGAGTTGCAAGAAGATATGAACGCCGGAAATGCTACAAGCAGTATAGTTGAGACCAAAATACTCATCAAAAAATCAGACACTTTGATCTTATTTCTGAATATCACGAGAGCACACGCTCCAAAAACGAGTGCAAGGCTCATAATAGACAGAATAATCGTTTGCATTTGACTTAGGCTAAACTCATCTGATAGGTAGTCGAAGAAATTGAGTTTGAGTAATGTTTTGACAGCCTTATCAAAGTAATCTATCACATCACAAAGAAAACTCAGTATGTTAAATTCTATATTTATCAACAGATCACGAAAATGGTTCTTTATTGTTACCATTTTCAAAATCTCTGAGGAACACCCTGTATATCCCAGTTCTGCTGCACAAGCCTGTATACTGCCGCAGCCGCTCATAACAATGGCGGTGATGAATATAAGCTGATACCATACCTTTTTGCTTTTCATGTACTTCAAAATAATACTCCTTTCTGTCTATCTGTGTATGCCCGTAAGAACGCTAGGGGTAACGCTTTTACGGACACACACAAATATGTGTCCGTGCAGATCAAGCTACATATATTGAGTCAAGGAAAGCGTCACCGAAAACGAGCAGGGCAGCAGCCACGCCAATAGCGATAAGCCAGCCCTTGACTGAGGATATGCCGTTTTTGCCGCTTGCACCGAGGCATATAACAACGCCGACAAGACACAGTCCAAGCAGTGCTTTGGCTGCAATGGAAAGCCCATTTTTGTTTTTGGTGATCCAGGTGGCGACCGAAGCCCATACACCTGAGGTTGCGTCTGTTTCAACATCGGCAAAGGCTGCAATGGCTGATGACAGACAAGCTGTCATAATTCCGAATATACGAGCACTAAGCTTTATGCTCTTTTCTTTGATTTTTTCTTTCAGTTTCATAATTCATTCCTCCGTTTTTGTTTTATCTGTTTGTTTTGAATGTGCTGACACCACAGCCTTGAGTGTATCGTTCCAGTCTTTGCCGTAAGGCGGTATGCTGACTGAAACAGTATACTGCTGTGAATATTTGTTCATAAGCTTTTCCGTTGCCTGCTGTCCTGTTTCGTCATTATCAAGACAAAAGACTATCTGTGTGATACGAGGATCATCAGATAGTCTTTGCTTAAGTGCTATGTCAGAGCAGCCTGAAAGGGATACTCTGTTTATGCCAAGCCAGCAGTCAGGACGGTATTTGTCCCCTTGACCGATAGCTGAGCATTGTTTTCTCATTGAAAGCTGCATTAAAGCGCCGTGTGACAACAGGTCAATGGGAGCCTCAAACACATATATCTTTGCAGGGTCATATCCATAAGAGCCGGGCACTGCGGAAACATAAAAACTATAATCCTTAGTACTGCCTTCAATATTCTGCGGATAGTATTTGTTAAAGGTGTTTGTGATCTTCGCCTCTGCAAATCGCATTTTTCCTGTCTTATCGTAGCCGCAGAATATAGCTCGCTTTTTTACATCAAGATAAATAAGCTTGTTGCTGACGCAGTATGAAATTATATCGGCAGGCAGCTTTCTTGTGATGTTGAGGTAGGCGTAAAGCTCACGGCATTTGCCCTGCATAGGCTGAGGCGGTGTAAGCTCAGCTTTTGGCTTCTTAACTTTTTTCGGATAATGCTGCTCATTGGCTTTTAAATCGGGTGAGGCTCGTATACTGCAGCTATACCCTATGAGTCGTGCTACAGCATCTTTGAAACCATATCCGTCAACTTTGCAGAGCCAGTCGATAGCACCTTTTCCAAACAGATCTCTTGAATACCAGTGCCATGTATAGCGGTCGGGGTTGATTTTAAGACTGTCATGCTCTATCCCTATATACCAACCGCCTGACGATTTAAAGCTGAAACCTTCGTGGCTTTCGAGAAATGTGACCATATCTGTTCGCCGTGCGGCTTCAAGCTCCTCTTTAGAGTACATGACAAAGCTTTTGCCTGATTCGTATCTTCTGTCTATCATATACCCTCACCTCCTCTCAATGTTTTATAATTTAAGAGCCTTTGGCTTAAGTTTTTCCAGTAAGGAATTATTCTTGCCTGTGTCAATTTTGTCACCGTTAAAAACATAGCTGCGAAACTGGTCGCTTTCTTTTTCAGACAGATTGTAGACCTTTGTATCTGACGCAGCGATGAGCTTGCCACCCTTTGATACTACATCACACCATTCTGATTTGTTTTTTGTGCCGATCAATGCCTGATATTTGTTATTATGGAATCTAAATTCCACAGCACTTTCAGGAGCATTATTTATACTCTGAGAATTTCCGCTGAGCTGTGCATTGACATATTCAAGACGTTTTGTCTTTTCGGCTAATTCTTGTCCATGTTCAAATGGTTTGAGCATATTTTGCTGAGCTTCTGAGAGATCCTTGTTTGCTTTTTCAAGCTGTTCTTCAAGAGAACATTGCTTCTGATTTATCTGTATTCCTGCAAGATTTTCAATTCTTCTGACATTTCCCACGCCATTATCTGTGGCAACGTCACATGAATAGGTGAGTTCTCCGTGGAGAACAGCGATACAAGGTTTATCAAGCTCAAAAAAAGTATTTGCTGACGGATTTCGTTCTATTGTGACTTTAAAGCCACGATACGTTCCAAGCTCTATAGGCTCACCTGTGGCAGTACATTTTGCCATTGCCACGGCAATTTGTTCTCCTGCATTTTCTCTCTTATCGTATCTGACGCCGCCTATTGTCATTTCAAACTCCTTGTTCAACGCCTGATTTTTTTGATATTTAGACATATCGTTCCTAGCTTTTTTGAGAAGTTCAGAGTATCGTGTTATCTGTTTCGGCAAAATCTTCTCTGCCAACTCCTGCATTTTGTAAATTGATTTTTTGTGTTCTGCTTCAAGGGTTTTCAGCATTGCAACATCATTGTCAAGCTGTATTTTCTCTTTTATCATAGGATTACCGCTTGCTATAGCCTGCATTTCGGAGTATGTAAGTACCATTTCGTCAACATCTTCTGAAACTCTTGCAGGGCTTTTTGAGGTCAAGATCTGATTTATGAATTTCGCCTTGTTTGTTATAATGCCCATCATGTATGCGTCAAAGGTTTCCTCTGTAAGATAGTGATATATTCCGACTTGCGAAAATCTGTTGCCTTGTCTTATGCCACGTCCGTCCTGCTGAGTGAGGTCAGAGGGCTTCCATGGTATGTCAAGGTGATGAATTGCGCAGATCCTATCCTGAATATTTGCGCCAGTTCCAAGCTTTGAAGTGCTTGCGATGATAAAACGTTTTTCGCCTTTGCGCAGGCTTTTGAACATTTCGTCCCTAGCCTTGTCTGTCTTTGCGTCGCCTGCAAAGCAGATCTCTTTTTCTGGTATTCCACGCTCCATAAGTGCCTGTTTTATAGCTTTGTACACAGAGAAGTGTGTTTCGTCCTCGTTGATAGCGATATCACAGAATACTATTTGAACGCCTTTTTCTGTCATAGTGTTTTTGTAGTTCTTTTCGAGGTTATCGATAAGCTTCATCACTTTGCTGTCTGGTGCAGGCTGAGCGTCTTTGAAAATACATCTAGTGTCAAGACCGAGCAAGCGTGCTTCATGAGTTATTTTCAGCATATTGTCCTGCCGTGGGTCGACAGTACCGCTGTGTATCGTTTCAGAACGTGTGGCAAGCTCTTTCATGTATGCTTTTTGACGTTCGTCTGGCTTTGAGGTCACTACTATCGGCTTGCCTGTTTCAAGCTTTGGCACAGGAAGTTTCAGCATATCCGCTGTTTGAATATCAGCGAATTCCTTATACATCTGCATAAGCTCAGGTATGTTTACGAATTTGCTGAAACGATTTTTCATTTGAAAGCCGTTTCCTGCAGGCTTTATCTCTAATTGTGATACAACTTCACCAAATGTGCTTGCCCAATCGTCAAAGTTCTGCAATCCTGCTTTTTCGAGAAGATCTGGTCTGAGATAACGCTGCATAACGTAAAATTCCACCATGGAATTGCTTATAGGTGTACCTGTGGCAAAAAGTATATTGTTGCAGCCGTACTTGTTGTTGAGATACTGAGTTTTCATCAGCATATCCTCTGATTTTTGTGCTGCTGTTGTTTGTACGCCTGACACATTTGACATTTTTGTAGAAACAAAGCAGTTCTTATAGTTATGTGCTTCATCGCACACTAGATAGTCAAAGCCGAGCTTTTCAAAACACAATGATGAGTCTTTTGGAGAAGAAAGCAGCTTTTCAAGCCTTTCCTCTATGTTTTTCTTCTGACGTTCAAGGGCTTTTACTGATGATTTATCCCTCTTTCCTGTTTCTGATATCGCACTCATGATATCGTGAAGTTCTTTTTGCATGAACTGCTCTTTATATTCGTCCGACATAGGTATTCTTTCAAACTGAGTAAATGACATTATCACGGCGTCATAGTCACCAGTAACACATCTTGCAATAAAACGCTTTCTATTGGCTTTGGTAAAGTCTTCAGGTTTTGCTACAAGCAGCTTTGCATTTGGATAAAGCCGCAGCCACTCACTTGCCATTTGCAATGTAAGGTGCTTTGGAACAACTACGCAGGCTTTGTTTATAAGACCAAGACGTTTCTTCTCCATTACAGTTGCGACCATTTCAAAGCTTTTCCCTGCACCGACTTCATGTGCAAAGAGCGTGTTTCCACCAAGCTTTGCACGCATTATAGCATTTGATTGATGCTTCCGCAGCGTTATTGATGTGTTCATGCCTGGAAAGGTTTGATGTGAGCCGTCATACTCTCTGCCCCGTATGGAGTTGAACAGATAGTTATACTTTGCAACGTATTTTTCACGCCTACCCATATCATTCCATAGCCAGTTTTTAAAAGCCTCCTTCATTAGACGAGCTTTTTCTTTTGCAAGCTGTGTTTCCTTAGTGTTTATCTCATACCATACTTTACTGTCCTCCTCTCGTCTGTCACGAACTAAAATATCACGCTGATTAAGCAGATTTTCAAAAATATGATAACTACTCATTCGGTTTGTACCGTAGGTTTGATTTGCGGCAATAGAATGGTCTTGATATTTTCCCTCAATCTTATATTCGCCAAGCGTTGTTCTTGTGACAGGGTATAAGTATGTATTTGCTTTTGCATATTCATTCAGAAACTTGTTGTAATCTGCAATATTAATCCAGTTTGCACCGATCCTTACGGAAATCTCACTTGCATCAAGGTCTTTTGGTACAACTTTAAGCAGGGCATTCACATTTTTGCTGTAGCTGCTGTCGATATGCTCCGCATAATTTCTTGCTATTCTCAGCTTATCACGGATATTGCCTGAGAGATATTCAGATGACTCCGTATAACCTGAATATGGGTCATTGTCTTTAACTTTAGCAGGATCTCTGAATATTTCATCAGCAAGGTCAGTGATAACCTTTTCAGGCGTTGTGTCTGTGAGCTGTGACATATAGAGAATGTTGACTTTTCCCAATCTATCCATTGACACTTGAAGTGCTTCTTGTGCAGTATCAACTTTGGAAATTGGAATATCTGGAAGTATTGTTCGCTTTGTGAATATTGCAGCCTTTTCAACTGTCTTATTTTCCACGTTGACAACTTCGAGTGCTGCTAAAGTGTTGTAGTCATCATCATTAGAGAAACAGCGTGAATTGGCACTATCAGTAATATTTCCGAACTTTGTTCTGAAATTGTCATATATGCTGTTGAGCTTTTTCTGAAGTTCCACAAGCTGTTCATCAGTGCAGCCGTCAGCCTGGGCATTGATAAGCTCCATCGTTGCTTGCCTTAGAGTATGCAGCCCTTTCATGCGTTCAAGCGATTTGCCTGTTTCTGTGACCTTGACCATTACTTCATTTTCACGGAAGTAAAGCTCTCCGTCAACAATGGTATGAGTGAAGTTCCTGACAGTTGGATCAGCAGGGAGTATCTCAGCTGTCCCATTGTCAAGCTCAGTTTCCACAGTATCAATAATGCCGTCTATTTTTGAAATGGCATTTATGAGCTGCTGTGCAAGGGGAGTGTCACTGTTTGCATAGCAGGTCGTTACCTTGCTGTCTGCACCATATTTACCTCGCATACGTTCGTCCCATGCCATAGTACCAAGTACCATATCGGGGTTGTCCACAAAATATTGATTACAAGGAATGCCGTTGGCTGTTTCTGAAACGTGTACCCAGTCTGGTATAACAGAGGTCATTGTTGTTCTTTTTTTCAGAAAGATAATATCTGTTGTAACGCTGTCTGCATCTTTAAACGTTCCAGAGGGAAGTCTTACTGCGCCTAAAAGGTCACAGCGTTCGGCAAGATACTTTCTTGCTTTATCATTTTTCTTGTCCATTGTGAATTTTGAAGTCACAATGGCAACAATTCCTCCAGGCTTCACCTTATCTACTGCTTTTGCAGCGAAATAGTCATGGATTTTGAAGTGGTATTTGTCATAGGCTTTGTCTGCAATGCCATAATCTCCAAAAGGTATATTACCTATGACCACGTCAAAGCTGTTATTCTTGAATGTTGTTTTTTCAAACCCTTTTATCTGGATATTATCCTCTGGGTAGAGCTGCTTGGCTATTCGTCCTGAAATGCTGTCAAGCTCAACTCCGTAAAGTTTTGAATCTGCCCTCATTTCATCAGGCATTTTTGCAAAAAAGTTTCCAACGCCCATGCTAGGCTCTAATATGTTTCCACCCTCAAATTGAAATCTTTCCAAAGCAAGATATACGCTGTCTATGACTTCTGGCGGTGTATAGAAGCTTGTCAGTGTTGATGATCTTGCAGCACTATACTCATCAGTGGTCAGAAGCTCTCTTAAACGAATCTGCCTTGCTCCCCAACTGTCAGCAGAAACATTCTCATTATCCGCAACAAAAGCCTGAGCAGTTCCGCCCCAACCTGAGTATCTAGCCATTATCTTCTGTTCTTCAGGTGTCGCAAGCCGCTTTTCACTCTCTATTTTCAGCAATGTTTCAATAGCAGCTATATTTGCGTCACATCGAGCAGCAGCTCCGCCCACAACAACATTGTCAGGGTCAAAGTGGTATGTGCTTGCCTTGACATTTTTCTTTGGCTTTTCTACCTTTTCGGTTTTGACATCTTTATCAGGTATAGTGGCGGTTTCAGAAACAGGCGGTGTTGTCTTTTTTTCTTCAGACAGAACATTATCAGCGATTGTAGGCGTTTCATATGGTATAGGTTTTTCGACCTCACCATTTTTTATCGCAAGCATTTTCTTTTCATAATCGTCTATCTGTTCTCTTGTGAAGTAGGCGTTTTCAGGCATTTTCTCATACAGCTCATTGACCTTAGCTATCTGCTTTTCAACTGTTTCTGCCCACAAGTGCTTTTCTGCACCTGTTTTCAGATAGTAATCACAATCAAGCTTAAGCCTGCCCAAAAGCTTGTCTATTTCAGGCTGTGTTTCATTTGTAGGTGTAGGCACTTCATCGACTAGGTTTGCCATATGTGCGGCTTTTGCAGCTTCAAGCTCAGGTACGATCGAGTTGTATATTGAGTATCTTTTCAGAAAATCAATAACGCCGCCGTATCCGTCCCCTGCGTCCTGGCGTTCAGTGATCGTTTGTCCGTCAGGCATATTGATAGTAAACTTGACCTTATCATAGCCCATAAACTGTGAGAATTCGTCATCAGCGTCTGCTTCATACCATGCTTTTGCTGAACCGTACTTCTCTATTGCAGCCTTTGCTCCTGCCACCATTTCACTGTCAGCCTGTTCCATGAGCGTGTCAAATTCTGCAACACTGTAGGTCTTGCCGTCTTCAAAGTAATTACTTTCGCTCCATTCACAGGTTATCGTAGGCTCGGATAAAGTAGTGAATGATTTAACATCATTTGAACTTATATCGGCACTATTTTCTTGTTGCTTACCCTTGACAATATTGCGACTTTGGTGTATAATAATATTAGAGTCAAGATTGTTTATCGCCTCAGGCAATTGGAGCCTTTGACACGAGAACAGTGCTTGGCTTTTTTCTTTGTCCCAAAACAGAATATTATTTGATTTTGCAGCACGTTCAACATAGTTTGCAAACCCATTTTCTTTTCCATAAATACTTGTGATAAAGTTTGATGATACATTTTCCATTTCATAAATGCCTTGCCCATTTGGTTTAACACTTACGATTATCGGTGCATTATCATTATCAACGTTATTTAAACAAATTACTATACTTTTATCAGCACTTTTGTTTGGAGAAAGTGAGTCCATTATTATGGCAGGGCTTTCTAAAAGATGTGGGATATTACATATCTGTTCTAGTGTTAAGCCGTGCCAATGTGCATTGTTCGGGGATTTTTCATGTAGAGCGTCTTTTAAATGCCTTTGCGTATACAACATAGGAAGCCGATCACAGCCGATATCCACAAGAATTTGTGGTGTATCACAAACCTTTAGATTTGAGTATTTTGGGAATACGCCATTTAAAACATCATTTATCTGTTCAGCAAATGTTTTTTCACTCTTGACAACTCCAGAGGAGTCTGTTATACTGCTTGTAGAGCTATTAGGAACAGCAGGGCGTAGCTGGTTTTCAGCCAAACCTATAATTCTTGATGGTTCTATTTTTTTGTCCTGTTGAGTAACAGAATTATTCTTGTATTCAATATTTTCCTGCTGCGTACCCTTGACAATATTGCGACTTTGGTGTATAATACTATTAGAGTCAAGAATGTTTAAGCCCTTGGACAATTGTAGCCCAAGCACACTGAACAGTTCTTGGCTTTTTTCTTTGTTGTAATAAAGAACTTTGTTTTGTTCTACGGCACGATTAATTTGATTTTCAAAATTGTTTCTGCCATGAAAACTCATTACAAAGTTGGATTCGACCAATTCTAAATCATATTTAGCTTTGCCATTTGGCTTTATAGCAGCAATGATAGGCATTTTTTCGTTGTCAAGTTCAGATGTTACGATTATTATGCTATCATTTCTCGAAAGGGAATCATATATAATCACGGGATTTTCAAGTAACATGGGCATTTTTTTGATTTGTTCTGCGTTCAATCCGTGGTAATGTATGCTTTCACCTGTATTTCCTTTCGGCTTGAGAGCGTCATGCAAATGCCGTTTCGTATAAAACATTGGAAGTTGCTCACAGCCAACGTCAAGCAATATTTGAGGTGTATCACATACTTTCAAGTCATTGTATCGGTTCGCGTTTCCTGCAAGTACATCATCGACCTGTTCAGCAAATGATTTTTCACCCTTGACAATTCCAATTGAATTTGTGTCAACAGAGTTATCCTGAGCTTCAACCGCTTGAACGTTCTTCTTTGAATGCTCTATTACAGCCTTATCAAGATATATCTGAACATCATGTGGATCTATCTGTCCGTCAACTGCCTGATGAAACATCTCAAAGAATGTTTTTATCTCGTCTACCGTTAGCCGTTCATCGACCTCGTTAAGAACAGTAATAGAAATTCCCTCAGAAAAACCCTGCTGCAGCATGGCTTTTTGTTCATCACTATAATCATGGTGAGAGAACATATCTGACAGCTTCAGCCGACCATTGAGCTCATTTACATATGTATAGTAATCATTGAGTATGCCCTTTGGATCGAGTGTTTGCTCAATGACACTCTGAGCATAGTAATCAGATAATAAAGATGATATATGCCGCAGTTCGTCGGGCGAATATCGGACGCTTACCCAATGCCGTATGTTATGTTCACCATTTTGTGCAGCTGCCACCACAGCCTGTTTTAATGCAAGTACCTGTTCTTGCGAAAACTTAAGCTTTATAAGGTCTTGGAGTATATCGTCAACCCTATCAGACGTGCTTTCTTGCTTTGCGGTTTTGGCATTGTCAAGAGCTTCGTTTTTGCGGTCAATTGCGATAACTTCTTTTTCGATTTCAAACAGCGTGTCTTTGGCAGCGTGCTGAACAGCTCTGCTGAAAAGAATCATATCTCTTGCATTTTTGATAAGGTCAAGAGCGCTTACATCAACATCGGCGTGCAGATCTATTTTACCTGAAAGATTACATCTTTGAGAAACAACGAACTGCACCACAGAATCCAGTGAATGGCGGTATATCTCAGCCTGTTTTGTGTCAAGTCCCATTTGAGATATTGCATTTTGTACTGACTCAGCTATAGGCGCAGAATTAAGACTGTTTGCTGTCATTGCTTCGATACATTCTTTGATCGATCCTGCGCTTATATTGTATCGGTTATTAAGCGTATTGAGCAGCTCAGGTGTGTTGCGGTCAGTAAGTGTCCACATCTCAGGCAACTCTTTGCCGCCTGTCTGAGTGACGTCATATAAATATCTGCAAGTGTGATTTTTGCCAAAAACAGCAACGCCGTGAGAGCCACGTCTTACATATCGCCCTAGACGTCCCCATTTCTTATACTCAGCGATCTTTGTTGCATTCCTATCCTGCTGGAATACTAACACAGCGTCTGAATACGGCTGCTTATACATTTTTGCGGAAAATTTGAGATACTCAATGTAATCCTGCTTATTGTTTCTGAGATGCTCATTGATTTCAAACCATGCTTGCTTTACAACTTCATACTTATCGTGCTTATCCACTTAAGTTCCCCCTCTTTTATTTTTCAAGAATATTTAAGAGCCGTTCCAAAAGCTCCTTATTCTTTCCTGCGTCTGTCATATCCATGATGTTGAGAGCATATCTTACTCCTTCAACAAAACCCAGATCTTGAGCGTCATCAATTACATTCGCTTGCAGTTTATATTCTTCCTCTTGAAGCTGAATTAATCGCTCTTTCCGCTCTTTGTAGGTTTTCACCCAATGGGTTTGAGCATAATCTGTTTCATAATCATCTTGAAAGCTTATCATGATTTCTTCCAAGATATCAAACTTAGTTTTCTTTGGCGTTTCAGTATTCATGGTGTTTCTCCTTTCGTATATAAAAAGAGCGTATGAATTTCTTCACACGCTCGTGTTTGCAATTTTAAGTTGTGTGTCATTTATAACTTCGGTGAACTTATATGTTCCAACAGGAAGTCCTTTTATATTGATAACTCCACATTTATCAGCAGAAATATACGGGAACTCCACAACTTTTCCGTCAGAAGATATTCCCTTCAAGTTATACATCTGTGGTCTATCACTATTCCTTTTATGTAGTTTTGCAAGCTTTGAGAAGAAATGTTTTTTGAGTTTTTTCATTGCTTTTACTCCCATTCTATAGTTTTTATTGAATACCCATATTTGCTTAGATACTCCAAACACGCCACATAAGGATTAAGAAAAATATCTTGTGGCAATGCTTTTTCATCAATAGTGATTTTATTTATTTCCTGTATCACATCGTTGAATATCGGTTTTAAAATTTTTTTATAGGAAACGATAGCTGCTGTCTTAAACCACAAAAATGTGTTTTCATTTATTAAAAGACCAATTTCTATGCTATTGCCATTTTTAGAATAACAGTTTCTTCGTATTCCGAATACTCTTTGATTACTTTGGGGTCTGTAAAAAATAATCAGGCTTTCTTCGTTTGTTTCGGCATACACGGCATGAAACCCATTCTGCTTGAAGTGTTTCTTTAATTTACAAAATAGCTTTTCAGAAAGATTTAATTCCTTTGGCTTAAAAATTCTTATTGTTCTTATGGTATCATATGAACTGCAATTTCTTTCCCATGTTTCTAAATCATCAATAACAAGATCCGCCTGTTCCGCTGATACCGCAAAATCTTTTGGGTACATAGTCAAAAGCATATTAGTAAGCTCACTTGTGCTAAAGCCAACGCCTTCGTTCGCATATTCCTCAAAAAAGAGTCCCATAACATATGTTAGCAAGTATGGTAAACTTACAATATCGTATGAAGTTTTGAGAACAGTTTTTGCCTTGTCACCATTTCTTGAAATGGTAAACCTTAATTGTTTAAGATTTGACAAGAATCTCATCCTTTCTTTTTAGACACATATTTTGTCTTTATATTGCATAAATTCAAATTATGTGCTATAATATGTGTGATTAATAAACTGTTAATGTGAAAATAGTTTAAAATAATTATTGAGGTGACAAGATATGGTTTTTGAAGAAGCACTCTATATTAATGGATCACAAAGAAAAATGCTGTCTATTGAAGATGTAACTCAGTTAGCAACAAATTCGTTAGATCTATATAATGAAATCAAGAATAATCTTTTCTGCCCTGAATGTGAAAAACCACATTTGACTTACAATTCATGTACAACGAAGTCAAATTATTTCTCAAAACACAATTTAGAAAGTCACGCAGATACTTGTTCTTTTGAATGCAAAAGAGCGACAACTCATCAGTTGGAGTTATTGGAAAATGATGAGAAATCACTGGACAGACTTCAAAATAGGCTTAAAGCAGTTATATTAGCCTGCTTTTCAGAGAAGAAAGCTGCACGGAATCCTTTTGTTATAGAGAATAAGATATCTAAAGTTTCTACAAATACTGAAAATCAAAGTGAACGCGCAGTCGTTAAGTATGCTATTCCTAAAAAACGTATTACAAATGGATTATCTCAGACTGATGTTGATCAGTTAAAAATCTTTTATGGAAAGGTAAGAGTTCGTTGCAAAAAACATCGCAATGGTCATAAATTATATATTTTCAATTTAACACAAAGACAGTTACCGATGATTTGTTCCATATATTTGTCCGAAAAAGTATACGAACACATAAATATAAAGGATAATGATTGTTTCAACTGTTTAATATCATTCTATGTTAAAATGGAAATCAACAAACAGGACGATAAAATATACTATAACTGTATATTAACAGACTCTAGGAAAATGTTCTTTTGGAAAATCGACCGATAGTGCGTAACATCTTCTGTGATTTTTCTCCTGAAAAGTGTTTCTTTATTCTGTTAATATCGGTGTACATATATCCATCACTTTCACAATAGCCACCCTCATCGATAAGGTCATAGTATGTATAAGGCGTATCAGGGTTAGTGTTGAGGTCAAGAGCTGTAATATGTTCCTTCATAACACTAAAGCCATACATGGTTACAAGCTTGTCTACGATATCATCAACAGATGCTGCATTATACAAATAGATAATGTGTCCAACAAGGAGCAGCATATCTTTGCCCTTTATTTCATTACTGCAAATCAGAGTTCCTGTTTTGTTGTCGTCTGCTATAAAGTATCTATACTCATTCATTTTTACCTCCAAAATCTTCTCGCTTTGTCACAGCTATGACATTAGACTTAGGGTCATGAATTATCAAGTTCTCTGTACAGAGCTGTTGCTCTATCAATGAAAAACACTGTCCCATGCCACTATAGTGATTTCTGTGGTGCTTTCTAAAAATCTCCATAGCTTTCATCATCGTCTTCATTCTCATCAAGTATTATTCCTATATGTCGACAGATATACGGTGAATAGCGGTTCAAACAAAATCCTTCTTCTTCCTGATAAATCTCATATCCATCCTCTTCAAGCTTTTCTACAAACATTTCTACTTCCTCGAACAAACCCTCAATGCTTACTTTTACCATTCTTATCAGCTCCTATTATTATAATTTTGTTATTATTTATCCATGTCATGACCTCTTGCTCTGTTAGTTGTGGATAATGCTCTTTTTTCTCATCAATCTCTGAGCAGATGTTGTTTGTGATATCCTTCGTCCATTCTAAAAAGATATGAAACATAAGTGAAACTACTCCACCGCAGTACACAAGACCGCCAACATTTAGCATTAGTTCAGGTATATCACGTACCATATCTCTCAAATCAATTGTTTCTGATATCTCTGTCACAAAATATCTTTTATCAGAGTAAAACATTATGTACCTTGCGGCACAATCATCAATACGTCTTAATAGTCTTACATTATACCCTTTTTCTTTCAGCTCGTCAGCTATGCATTCTATGGCTTTTTGTTCTTTTATCACTTTTATTTCCTTTTTATCACTTTTTCTTAGTTTAAACAAGCCGACAAAATTGTACAATTCAAATACAACGAATAAGATATCGAGTATCTTCATGATTTCACCTTGAAACGCTTTCCTTTTTTCTTAATAATTTCGATTGGTTTTCGCCAAATATATAGAGGATCACCAGTGTATATTGACCACAACAAAGACCAAGATCCTATTACAAGTACATAGCATATAATCAAAAAAAGTGTGTTCACATTATCCTACCTCCCAGCACCTGCCCAGTTGCAGAAGCTCCTTCTATTTTAAATGCTTGCAATATGCGCATAAATATGCTATACTTTTATCAAATCATACCCATTATCTTTCAAATACGTCATTATAACTTCCTTTTGATTTTCAAAAAACAACTGCAATGAATTGTCTATCCAATAAGTATCTGAGTCGGGGTCATAAAAGATTGTAAACCTATAGTCCTCAGCTACCTTATCTACGCCTTTCATTTTCGCTATCATTTTATCAAAGTTGTTATCACAAACGTCATAGAACGGAACACCTAACTTTTCATCATCGCCTCTTTCAAGGCAACCAAGGTCAAACCACTTAGAGTCATCACTTTTATGTATGACGTATATCTTTGTGCTTTTATAATTTGGATAAAATAACAGCAGTTGTTCATGCTCATTAGCCGCATGATATGTCAAGTAGCTCTTACTTTTATAGTGATTTTCCAATCTTTTAAATATGCTCATTCTTTTACTTCTCTAATTATAATTTCTTTTAAGGTGTATTTTCCTGTTAAAACTCTTAAACACATCAATATTTGTGAAATGAAAAATACAACGAATAGAAGTACTATTAATACATTGTTTTTTTGAGATATAGACCATCCGTTTTCAGCAAGAAAGCATAATGTTGCAGCTGTGATAATACTTTGAACAAGAATATTCAACTCATCTATTAAAATGGACTTTACCGCATATATAATTTTTCCCTTTTTGCTAGGATACCTGATTTTAAAAGTTACATCATGGAGTTCATTTTCATTATTCATATTACTACCTCCCAAGCCCCTGCCCAGTTGCAGGGGCTTTCTTCATGTATGATAATCAATCCCCTTTACTGTCTTTTTTCAGACAGTATCAATTATCTTTCTTCTTTTTGCTGAACATAAAAAATGCAGCCCCTGCGAGAATGATAGCCACGCTGCCAAGTGCTGTTCTGCCGTCTGAGTCATTGTCCGTTACGCCTGTGTTCGGAGTGTCGGGTGCTTTCTCATTCACCATATCAGTATCAATAGTCTGAGCATATGTTACAGTCACTTGCTTTGAGTCGGCAACAAGATAGCCATAAGGTACTGTGCTGCCGTCCTCTGTGATAGTGTATGTGCCGATAGGAACGTTTTCAAACCTTGCAAGACCGTCCTTGTCGGTGATCGCAGGAATGTTTATCTCTCTGCCTGTGTCTGATACTCCCGAAAGAATAAATCTGATGCCCTCAACGTTCGTCATATCAGCAGTTTTCTTATGCACTTGAATTGTACCTGTCTGCTCAGCGTTCAAAATGTCAGTATCAACAGTTTCAGCATAGGTTACTGTGACCTCTTTTTCGGCGGCTACAAGATAGCCGTATGGAACGGTCTTTTCGTCCTCGATGACCTTGTATGTACCTATTGGCACGTTCTCAAACTTTGCTATGCCGTCTTTGTCTGTTTCAGCCGGAATGTTTATTTCACGTCCTGTGTCAGATGTACCTCTCAGATAGAAAGTGATACCCTCAACGTTCTTCTGACCCTCAGTTGTCTTGTGAATTGTGATAGAGCCTGTCTGCTCGTTGTTGAGTATTTCTGCGTCAACAGTTTCGGCATAGATAACAGTGACCTCTTTTTCATCGGCAACAAGATAGCCGTAAGGTACTGTTTCCTCGTCCTCGATAACCATGTATGTGCCTACCGGTACATTTTCAAAAACTGCTATGCCGTCCTTATCGGTAGTTGCAGGAATGTTTATTTCACGTCCTGTGTCTGATGTACCTTTGAGGTAGAAAGTAATACCCTCAACGTTTCTCTGTCCCTCAGTCCTTTTCTGAACCTTGATAGAGCCTGTCTTTTCCTCGTTAGTGACCTTGACTTCTGTGGCTGTGTTATATTCAACAGTGACTTCCTGCTCATCAGCAGTGAGGTAAGCCGCAGGAACTGTTGAGCCGTCCTCTGTGATGACATACTTGCCGATAACAAGCTTATCGAACATTGCTACGCCATTTTCATTTGTTGTCGCTTCAAACTTCATGTCCTTGTTTGTATCAGAAATCCCTGTTGCAAAGAACTTAATGCCCTCGATATTGAGATTGCCTGTTGTTGTCTTTGTGACCTTGATAGAGCCACTTTTCTTCTTGTTTGTCATTTCAGCCTTGACGATATCATCATTTTCAGTTATCTCAAAAGGATAAGGAGTATCATCAATTTCATAGATATCTGGTGCTGAAATTTCACGATAAAAATACTTTCCTATGGCAAGTTGAAAATGTGCAATGCCGTTCTCGTCTGTAGTTCCTGTGATGACCTGTTCGTTATTCTCATTCAGAATTTCAAAAGTACAATCAGGGATAAGCTCGCCTGTTGAAATGTCAGTCTTTGTTATCTCAAAAGGAATAGTGTTTTGCTCGTTTTCAAAATCTACAACAAACTCCGCCTGCTGTTCAACAAGCTTGATAGTCTGTGTTGGCTCATTAGAAATCGAATAGCCCTTTGGTGCTTCAATTTCTGTCACTGTGTAGCTATAGCCCTTGTAGATAGCCTTTGTTGTTTCAGCTATGCCGTCTGCGCCTGTGGTTATGGTGTCGATAACTGTTCCCCTAGGGTAGATACAATAGCCATTGCCAACGAATATATCCTCGGCTGCTGCCACTTCAAACTTTGCGCCCTCGAGGTCAGCTCTTGTTTCAGCGTCACGCTTATGAATGGTTATCTTGCCCTTGTCAGGAGCAGAAGCCTTGTTGATGAACTCCGTTGTAGCCGTCTTGTCAGCGGTAACAGTGATAGCTTTCTTCGATGATATCATGTAGCCGTCTGCCGTGGATATTTCTCGCCACTCATAATCGCCCTCTGGCAGACCTGTTACATCAATATCACCCTTGGTGTTTGGAACAAGGTCTGTAGCCTGAGAAGCGAGGTCAGTGAAGCTGTAGATTCCGTCCTTTCCAGTTGCCTTTACAAACTTGTAGCTGTCACCGACCTTGCAAGCAAGCTGAAACTTAACGGCTTTGTACATATCCGCTGTGCCTGTCTGCTTGTTGTCAAAGTAATCTGTGAAGCTCTTGTCAAGGTGAGCTGAGCCTATTGGTGTTGTTATTTTCAGATAAGCCTTAACAGGGTCTTTATCCTCATAACAAGAAACCACCATTTCCTGAACGTCTGAGCCGCCCGAAAGGATAAGAGGTGAACACTCGTCTATGTGTTCAACATACTTGCCCTTTGTCTTTGTGAGCGTGAAAACAACGTTTTTCAGGTCTTTCTCATTGTCTGCTGTGATAGTCATATCTGAGCCTGAGCGTGTAACAGTCACTGAGTTCGGCTTTGAAACGCTGAACTGTGAAAGGCTGTCAAGCTTGAGCTTTGCTGTCCACTTGCCTGTCTTAGCGTCATAGGCTGCTTTGTAGGTTGCATTTTTGCTTATGATATTCTTATTCTTTGAAGTACCATTCGGAACATCATAGTGCGAGATCATTTCAGATTTCATCTTTTTGTAGCAATCGACAAGGTCTTTATGATGAGCACTTGCATTGCTGCCGTTGTAGCTATATGCGTTTAGCAGCTTTGTTTCGTTGCTTGAAAGGCTTGCTGAACTGCCGTCATAGTATCTTGCCGAAACAGACTGAGCCATTATGCTTGAAGCACATATCTCGGTATCTTTTGAGTAGCCGTACTGAGTTTTGCCTTTATAGCTGTATATGCAGAACTCTTTTATCTGTCTTTGCATACTGTCAGGAACGTGACCACTTTTTAAATATTCCTCAAGCGTTTCCTGCTTAGAGGTTGTTCCGCTTGTGTGCTGCTTATCAAAGTTGATGCAATAAGCATAGCTGCCGTCAGATGTTGAGAAATACGGCACTGAGCTTGCCCAGTAGCCTGTGAAGTGTGTGTCATTGGACTTGCCCGTTTCAATATCATAGCCGTTTGGAAGTCCTGAGCCTCGGAAGTCATAGCTCCATTCGTTGAGCCACTGCTGTGTGGCTTTGTTTGTGCTTGAAAACGCTGAAACTGTTATGCCCTGCGTTAATGCCGACAAGCTGAGCAGGAGAGCCATTGCAGCACTGCTCAGCCTTTTGAAAAGTGTTTTTCTTTTCATTTGTCCTTACCTCCTTAAAATTTTTTATCTATCTGAAAAGCCGTGTGGCTTGAATTTTTGCAATAAAAAAAAGCAATCCGAAACTCTCGAATTGCTTTAAAGTGTATATTCAATTTTCACTTTTTGTATCCTTGCGCTATTAATAAGTCAAGTATATCTCCCATGCAGGTTTCCCGCCTGAGTTTATTGCTGAACCATCGCCGTGCCATTCTTGATAGAGTGTGATATGTGATGAATCTCTACCAATTACATTATATAGGTCATCAAGATGTCCCTTTACTTTACGATAAAGCTCGTCATATGAGGAGTAAGTGTCAGGTGAAACCGTATCAGGTGTACCCCACGAGTTATCTTCAAGGTTTGTGTTTCGCTCCAGTGTTTCGTAACATTCTTCAATGGAAGAATATCCACACTCTTCATAAATGGAAGAAATGAAATCCCACGATTGTGTTCTTGAATAAGCATTCAGTTCTCTGCAAAGCCTGTCTATATCACTCTGAGTAAGGGTTGCCTTTGGCTTAGCCGTTGTAGTTGTAGTTGGCTTTGGCTTTGGTGCTTGTGTTTTCTTCGCCGTTGTGGTGGTCTGACGTTCGGTCTGTCTTTCAGTTTGTCTTTCTGTTTGACGTTCCGTCTGCTGTGGCTGATAGCTGTTGTTATTGTTATTGTCATTGCTGTAGCTGTTGTTGCCGTTTCCGTTGTTGGTGGTGTTTCCGCTGTAGCTCTGACCGCCGTTGTTTACTGTTCCGCCGTTGCTTGCCTTAGAGCTGTTCGCCTTTGCAGTGTTCTTTGGAGCAGTCGATGATTTAGAACTGCTTGAGCTTTTTGTGCTTGCAGACGTTCCCGTTGTGGTAGCCGAAAGGGAAGTTGTTTCCTCGCTCTGAGAGGTCAGTGTGGCTTCCGTTGTGGTAGTTGCCGAAGCTTCTGTGCTTGAAGCCGTTGTGGTTGCCTTTGGAGGGGCTGATGATGTGTTGTCTGTGTTGCCACAGGCGGTTATGCTTATCATTGTCGCACTGATTATCAAGGCGGTTATGGCTTTCATTGTGTTCTTCATATGGTTTTCCTCCTTTTTTAGACTTGACATATAGTCTCAAAAGTAGTATACTAGAAAAAAGAAAAGGTAAACCGTATAGACGGTTGTCCTCGGCTTAAATTATGTAAAATAACCGCAGCTTTGGTAGAGGGGCGGTTATTTTTTTATGCTTTTTATCAGCTCGTTGAGAGCGACAATCAGCACGATAGTCAAGACAAAGAAAGCTAAGTCCATTCTATCACCTCCCGAATATCCTATTTCGCCTGAGCCTTTCGGCTGACAATATTCAGACCATTCCGTGTGGGAGGACACCGCCTACCGTTTAAGTTTACCTTTTCCAAACTAGATTATATCACAATTGATTTGTGATGTCAAATATTGCTGTTTAATTCTGAGCGTTTATCGCATTGATGATATCCTTGATGAGCCCTGTTTTATTTCCATTGCTTAGGTCATAGTATTTATAATCGCCTAATGACGGCATGATGTTATTTACATCTACATCGTCTATTTTAACTATGTACCAGCCTTTTTTCTTGTTTGTTAGCGCTGACATTATTGTTTTAAGTTCCAACTGTCCGTAATTTGATGACAGTGTCGCATTACTAAGAAAGAGAATGGCAAAATCACTTTCTTCTATACCTGCAAGGATTGATTCCAGCAGGTGAGAACCTACGCTTATGTCTTTTTTGTCTATCCAAAGATCAATGCCGCTGTATTCAAGGGCTTCTGTTATTTCATAGACCAATTCCTTGTTAGCGTGGCAGTATGATATAAATACTTTTTTCCTCCTAATATGAGTATTAAAGTTGTATCCCTTCTTGGTGAGATCGGATTTTGAACAGAAGAAATAAGTGTCACTGAATATTTGCGTTATATCTGCTTTGCTGCAACCAGGTGGAATATTCGCCATATTGAATTTTCTGTTGCAAAATTCCATGAACAGTTCGTTGATCCCCAACGATGACTCTTTTCTCAAATCATATTTCTTGATAATGTTTTCAATAAGCTGTCCCTCATTTTGTTTCGCTTCAATTGAAAGATAAGAAACAAGGTTATATGGAATATTACATACAAATAAAATGATACAGCCATTGGAAGATACGATTTGGTTTATTTCATTCACTGCGTCAATGTAGGCTTCTCGATTTTCGTAGGGTATTAAAATGGTAGCATAGTATTTCATTTTCGTTCCTTTATATATTATGATCTGTTTGCTGTCAACGTCAGCAAATGCTTTGACGTTTAATTCGATTTGAAATAGAGCTGCATACCATTTATAAAATTTTAACGGCTCATCAGATATTGCTGAGAATGGTATCGATATGAGTGAACTATTTTTCTTGTCATATCTGTTATACAGCTCTTTTAACTGAGATGTATTGAGTAACATCGAACCAACTCCATTCTACCATATTATTCATCATGTGTCAATTATCTGCTATTCTCCACTGAGTATTTTATGATAAACAAACAATGTTGCAAAACAATCCGCAAGGCTATTATGTGCTTCAATTCCTTTCACGTTCCAATCATAATCATAGTACGCCGCCGCTGTTGTGAGTTTCTGCCATTTATAATCTTCATGATACACACTGTATTCGCCGTAAATTTCAGCGAATTGTATCATCACATCTTCAGTACGAAAGGCGTTGCACTCCTCAGCTGTTATGATATCGCTTCCCACAAGAAAATTCAAATCAAAATCAACGTTATAGCCGATTATCCAATGTGCCTGCGATAATATCGCATATAGTTCAGCGGCTTTCTCGTTTATATATGGTGCGTCCGCTACCATTTCAGGTGAAATGCCATTAACGCTTTCTGCTTCCCACCAATCTGTGTGTCTGATTGGTTTGAAGTAGCTGTCGAAAAGAACGTTTCCCTCCTCATCAATGATAGACACCTGCAATAGCTCATCATGAAAAGGGTCAAGTCCTGTGGTTTCGGTATCTATCACTATTGTTTGTGGATACTCTTTTTTCGGATAAAGCTCTTTGGTCTTCTCAGTTAATTTCCATATCAATTCTCGATAAGGCAATAAGGCAGCTTCGACCGCTTCATCAAATATCTTCTTCTGTTCCTCTTGGCGTTTCTTTTCCTCGGCTTCTTTACGCCACTTGCGGTTAAGTCTTGCCAGCTTATTTTTTCTGTCCCTCTCAGGCTGAAAAAAATCCTGCAACTCTTTTTCTGTTGCAGGCTCTACCTCATCAGGGCTGTAGTACACATATGAAGCTTGGCAATTCTTATTCGCCCAAAGTTCAACGCCTTTAGCGTCCTTTTTCGGTAGCTGTCCTAAGAGCGCCCACTGACGTATAGTTTTGTATTTTTCATATTCGGGACAATAGTTCTTAGCTTTCATATCATTACCTTCATTACTTAAATGGAAATCTCGAATCTCATCTTGATTGCTTCGAAGTAGTACGGAGTATAGTTGCAGTTAAAAATATTGTCAGGAGCATAGTATTTGCTCGGCACATATTTTTTCTGTCCGTTCTTGTCGATATAGGCTTCAGGGGGATCTGAGTCATACACTGAACCGCTCCAAAGGTTGAATGCCAAACGTGTTGTTTTACTGCTTGTGCTTGTCTGAAACGGCTTATTCAAACCCTCGAAAATAATAACATCCTTTTTTTCATCATATAGTGCGCTTATATGTTCACGAAGCACGTTATCCATTGTCAAAAGATATGCAAGCGACAAGTGATAGCCGTCAAGATAGGGCATTTTCTCGCACAATTTATTAAATAGTTCCTCATGTTCTTCGTCATAAAAAATCATTTTTTCTTTCCTGCCTTTCTTAACAAAAAAAGGACACCTGAAAATTCAAGTGTCCTTTTTTTGTATTTATTACTCTAAATTCATGTAAAATCTTTTGCCTTTTATCTCAAACCCGTTTTTTTGATAAAAACAGCAAAGATTATCAAAACCGATCGGTGTATCTACCCAGATACTCCCCCATATTTTTTTTAACTTCATTAATCTTGCAATGGCTATCATAGCTTGAATATTTCTGCTGCCATGACCTTCTCTGTGCAGTTCTTTTGTATCAACAGAAACAATTTCCATTACATCATCCACAATATCACTTGATGACATAGATATTGGATTGCAATAAGCTGCACATCGTGTTGTAACATATATTGGTCTATTGCGATTTAATATAGGTGATACAAATAGTCCAAATAGTGAGCCATTAACATCGTACATGTCAAGTAGTGTTTCTTGATGATCACCTATATGATCCATTATTGTATTGAGGAAATCTGCTCTGTCTGATAGTTTTGACATGGTATGTTGTAGCTTTGCAAGCTGCTCTCTGCTTTTAACAAGAGAGTTGTATTCAAAATTTGGTATGATTTTATAATTCTTTATGATCATGTGTACACCTATATTCTAAATGCAGAAGTAATTATTTCTGCAAGCAGCCTGTTATACTCAATCGTATCAAATTTTGTTTTATTATGATTGAGAGTTTTGAGCATAGCTTTGAGCAGCATACCCTTATTTCTGTCATTGTTTATATTTTTGAGATACAACATTGTACGATCTATCACCGTTCTATCAATGCGTTCGTTATTGTTAAGTGCCGAATAAAAATTTGCATTTGATAAATTATTATAGTAATCGGATATACAATTTTCAACTTTCATGAGAAGATATTCGTACTGTGACTTGGTAAGACATTGCATATCAACGATCATGAGTCTTCGACAAAACTTTTTTTGTTCAGACAGAATACCTGAACATATGCAAGCGTTGCATTCGTGTAAGAGTTCTGTGTAAAGATCCAATGTTGTTCACCTTTATTCTATCATTTTCGCTTTATCTTGTCAACAAAAAAGGACACCTGAAATTCAAGTGTCCTTACGTTTGTATTCGAATGTAGTTTTAAGTAAGTTCATAAATCCACTTCCAACATAGAAAAATTAAAAGAAAATTGGTTATACTCAATAAAATTATTTTCTGTGTCTTAGATAAAGGACTGCAGTATTTTTCCCTCAGAACAATATATATATCCATTAATAAGGTAACCGTCAGTTGGGGAATAAGCCGCTTAGTAAGTTTTGTTGATATAACATATAATGCTAGTAAGCAAAACTTATCAATAATAGATGTTACTAATTCGCTGCTGTTCTTCTTGTTATTTGAAATGTACAATATTCCAAACAGAAATATGATTATAAATATAGTATACCAAATCATTCCTCATTCTTCCATTTTATCATTTAAAGTGACATTTGTCAACAAAAAAGGACACCTGAAATTCAAGTGTCCTTTACCTGTTTTCTGTTGCGTTTTCAACGTGCCATGTGTTCCTTATTGAGCCTATTCACGGAGCTTATAAACGATCTCTTCCATGACCTGATGTTCGAGCGTCATAAGCCTTTCCTTTTCCCACTTGCGTATAGCATTGAACTCTGTAGGACGTGGGTGATCTTTTCTGTAGATCTTGTCAAGCTCGTCAAACCTCTCCTCAGCTTCGATATCTATTTCTCTCGGAATGATCTGCCAACGGCATTCGCACACGAGAATGTCAACGTCTGCTGGGTATTCTGCTTCCATCCATTTTATCCATGCACGTCCCCATCTGCGGATAGGCTTTTTGAGAAGCTTTTCTTCTTCGGGGTCACTTGTGTATGCTATCTTCGGGACGTATGTACCCTCTGGAGTAAGCTCATACTCAAAAAGATCGCAGCCAACATCTTCTGGTCCTGCCTGCTCGATTTCAAAATCTTCGTTAAAATTCCTGTTTTCGTTCATAATGGTCCTCCTCTTTCAATTACAAACTTTTATGTTTTTGAGTGATGTTATCTGAGTGTGTCACCGTGACACGCTGTTGTTCTTGTGCATTCGGTTCGGCATAGCACTGATGAAGTATTTTGCTGTAGCTCTCTGCTTGAATTCTGTGAGGGAAATATTCAATGCTTGAAAAATCGATCACATTGTTGATCTCATCGAGAAACGGCTTTGCAGCGACTGCAAATGTATCATCGGATGCCGCAGCCATTACAGCACAGTCGGTATCGATAGATATGATCTCGTATAGCCGGTTGTCTTTAGCCTGATAGAGTGCCGTCTGGTTTTTGCTATCGTAGGTTTTAAAAACTCCGTTATTCATCTGGCATATCTTCTTTCTTTTTTCTGACAGCCTTCTGCTCCGAAGTCTTTCTGAGAAACTCCTGCACTTTCTTAGGAACATTCCTGTTGTAAAGCTTGTCAACTGCAGAGTTAGCCGCCTTTGTTATCTCCTCGTGAAGAAGTTGCTCAACGTTGCCGTCTGGGAGATAGCAGCGTATCGCCTCTATTTTTTTACGATCTATATCTATTTTGAACGTCATGTTCATTACTTTTCCTCCTGTGCTATGATTATATCATATTATTTTTCGTTTGTGGTGACTTTTTTTGTACTCTTGAAATTATTTTCAAGATATTTATCAAGCAGCTCATACACTATCTTGTCAAGCTCACTTTCGGTCATGTTCTGCATACATAGCGGCTTTTTGATATACATCTCATTGTATAAGCTGTTCTTGTATGGCTCTTTTTTCTTTTCAGACAGATTTCTTATAGCTTTCATGATATCATAGATATCACTGTTTTCACTGTCTGTCATTTGCTCTATGACCAACGTCAGCTCTTTTGAACTGAGCCGTTCGTCATAATTGTAATAGTCTGCTATGGCTTTCTGCTGCTCAGGGCTGAGCTTTGTAAGCGGCTCAATGAACTTTATCTGAATAGATTTGCTGTCTATAAGCTCTGCTAACCCATTATCAAGATTTGAGATATTTGCATAGCGGTAAATGGTTTTTCTGGATATACCGAACATATTGCTTATCTCATTTACTGTCAGGTCTGCTGAAACGTTTTTCCTCAGACTTAAGTATGTATTGAACATTTTTGAAAGCTCGCTTGGACGTGGCTCTTTACGCTGAATGTTAGCCTGACAAACTATATCAAAAGCCACGTTATCATCAGTGACCTCTATAATAACGGCGTCAATGTCAAGGTACATAAGCTTTTTGCAAGCAGCGTATCTTTTATGACCGCTGAGTAACTGATAACTGTTGCTGCTAATGCTGCGAACGATTATCGGTGTGATAAGTCCACACTTTGAAATAGAGTCGGCAAGTGCAGATATCTCATTTTCATCTATTGCAAAGGGCTGTGGATTCCCATTAAAGCTGAAAGGCTCAATTTTTGACATAGGCAGTGAAACCACCTTTTGCTTATCCATGAGAAGCTCCTCAAAGTTATTTGAGAAGTTAGCTCTTGGACGATTTGCGGAGCGTTTTATATCTATCATACTGAAACCTCCTTAGTGTGTCACCGTGACACACTCTATTTTGTCAGCTATAACACGATACTCGTCTGCGAGCATATTCTTGTATTTATTTGTGCTGCTGATTTTATAGTTGCAAAGGGCGATGCCCTCACGGCTGCTGTCCTGAGCTGCTTTTGACTTGCTTATGCTGCCAAGGTATTTATCATTGAATGCGGCTTTTATTGACTCAATTACTTCAGCTGACATTGTGTTGTTTTTCTCTGTCCATGTTGCGAATACTCCGAGTATTTCAAGGTCAGGGTTAGCATACTCATGGATATCGTCAATGCTGTCAAGAAGAAGCGGTATTCCGCTCAACGTCATTTCCTGAGCAAGCACAGGTATCAAGACCATATCTGCGGCGGAAAGCGCATTGTAGAGCAAGTTGCTCAGTGACGGAGGGCAATCTATGATGATGTAGTCATAGCAGCCGATGTAATTACTAATGACACGCTTCAGCACCATTTCGCAGCAGCGTGTTCTACACAGGTCAACTTCAATTCCTGAAAGTGTTATAGTCGCAGGAATATAGTCAATGTTGTTCGGCTCGTTGTGGTGTACAGCCGTCTTGAAATCAATGGTTTTCTTATTGATTATAGATGACATAAGCTCAGTGATAGTGATATCGTCAGGGTCATATTCGTACTTCATGCACGATACTGACAAGCTGCTCTGAGGGTCAAGGTCTATCATAAGGACTTTTTTCTCTCGCTGTGCAAGAATAGCGGCAATATTAAATGCCGATGTTGTTTTTGCGACGCCGCCTTTCTGATTTGCAACGGCTACGATCTTTGTTTTTGTGTTCTCCATTTAAAACACCCTTTCTGAAAATGTTTAAGTTCTCCGTATTAAGCACAGAAAAAGCGGCAGGGGAGAACGTCCTGCCGCTCAGGGAGCTACCCTGTCTATGCTTGATGATATGTGTAAATATCATCAAAAAAGCTGCCAAAGTCTTAGCAGCCATTTTCATGATATTTTGTTTAACTGAAAGAAATTTGTGGTTTTATTTTTGGATAGAGTGACTGGCTACGAACCAGTAGGTCGGGGGTTCGAGTCCCTTCTGGCGCACCAGCGTATTTACGCACTTTGCGGGCTTGCAGGGTGCGTTTTTTGTTGTCAACTTTGTAATGTAGGGCGAGTCCCTGTGCAAAACACGCTTTACTTAGTGTAAGGCGTGTTTTTTTTATTTCTGTCATTGCCAAAGCACTGTCAATGTGGTATAATATAACCGTTAGGAGGCATTAACTATGAACACAGAGAAAAAGAAAACCAAGGTAGACCTTGTGACGGGGTTTCTCGGAGCAGGGAAGACCACTTTTATAAAAAAATATGCCCGTTATCTTTTGGATAAGGGCTGTAAAATTGGCGTGTTGGAGAATGATTTCGGCGCAGTGAATGTGGATATGCTTCTTTTGCAGGAGCTTTTGGACGAGAATTGCGACCTTGAAATGGTCTCGGCGGCTGATAAGGATTGCCACAGACGGCGTTTTAAGACCAAGCTTATCGCTATGGGTATGCGTGGTCTTGACAGGGTCATTGTGGAGCCGTCAGGTATCTATGAAGCTGACGAGTTCTTTGATGTGCTCAGAGAAGAACCTCTTGATAATTGGTATGAGATAGGAAGCGTTATAACTATTGCAGATGCCTGCCTTGATACCAACTTGTCGGAAGCTTCTGATTATCTTCTTGCTTCCCAGCTTTCGGAAGCAGGCATAGTTCTCATGAGCAGATGTCAGGAAGCCACAAAGCAGGAGCTTGAGGATACTCTAAAACACCTTGAAGCCGTGCAGAAAAAGTTCCATTGCCACAGAATGACTAAGCCTGAGATAATAATGAAAGATTGGTCGGAGCTTACAGACGAGGATATGGAAAGGATAGCCAACAGTGGCTATGAGCCTGATTCCCACGAGAAGCTGTGGTTCGACCAAGATAAAGCTTATACCTCTTTGTATTTTATGAATATGAAGCTTCCTGACAATGCTATGGAAGATGCTGTGAGCAGGCTTATGAGCGACAGCAAGTGCGGAAGGATATTCCGCGTAAAAGGCTTTATGCAAAACGCTGAGGGCGAGTGGCTTGAGCTTAATGCCACCCACAAGAACATCACTGTTGAGCCTATAGAGCGAGGTCAGGCGGTGTTTATCGTCATTGGCGAGGGGCTTGACAATGAGCATATCGACGGCTATTTTGTGCCTGTATAGTGTCAAAATATTGTAAAATAAATGCGGAATGTATTGTATATGGGCTTGATTAGTGATATGATAATTGCAGGTTATAATTACACATTTTAAAGAGCGGTGCAAGTGTATCTCATGCTGCAATGTATGGCGTAAAATGCCCGTCACGGCGAGTGACTGTAGGGGAGCGGCGCAATTTCTGCTTTGCAGAAATACGACGTCCCGTTCGGAGAGCGACATGGTTTGTATAATCGCAAATTCATGCAGGCGAGCAAATGCGGGCGAACACTGTTCGCCCCTACAATACATTGTGTGGACGTAAAAAGCCTTGCGTAGATAAATATAATCATAAACCAACAGGAGAAATCAATGACATACAAAGAGATAAGAAAAAACAAGGAAATAAAAGCATTTATAAAAAGGGCAGGGATAAATCTTACATCTCTGGGTTTTACAGACCATTCAGAGGTGCATACCACTCTTGTGGCAGACAGAGCCGCCGCAATACTTAAAGAGTTCGGCTATGATGAGCATACCATAGAGCTTGCAAAGATAGCAGGGTATATGCACGATATCGGCAACGCTGTCAATCGTACACACCATGCAGAGTATGGTGCAATACTTGCAAACGATATTCTCAAAGACACTGATATGCCATTGGAAGATAGGGTGACGATAGTTTCCTGCATTGGAAGCCATGACGAATCAACAGGGGGCGCAACAGACCCGGTGTCAGCCGCAGTGATAATAGGTGATAAAACAGACGTGCGAAGAAATCGTGTGTCAAATAAGGATAAGTCCTCTTTTGATATCCATGACAGGGTGAACTATGCGGTAACAGAAGCGAGCTTAAAGATAAATGCTGATAAAAAGGTCATATCCCTTAATTTGCAGATAGACGAAAGTATCTGCACCATGTATGACTATTTTGACATTTTCCTGCAGCGTATGCTTATGTGCAGAGGTGCGGCAGGTGTTCTGGGAGCAAAGTTCAAGCTTACAGCAAATGGAAGCAAAGTATTGTGATTTAACGCACAAACTATGTAGGGGAGCGGCGCAATTTCTGCTTTGCAGAAATACGACGTCCCACTCGGGGCGATATGGTTTGGATTATCCAGAATTTGTGTAGAGCAACATTGTGCGGATAATACAAATGAGATTGCAGACGAAACGTCGAGGGGACGGGCTGTCGAGGGCGCCAGCCCCTACAATAATGTTGTGCGGATATTGAAAATTGTGCAAAAAAGGCGTTGTAAAAAAACAGCGCTCAAAGAGTCGAGATTTCCTGCTTTTGGGAAA
>OLXK01000178.1_pt1 | contig 71124 bp, 64 predicted proteins | sample 1674321 | NCBI WGS metagenome assembly OLXK01 (sample SAMEA103958162, study PRJEB25191) | human gut metagenome | reverse complement strand
GGTTTTCGTACTTTGCATTCGGTGCTGACCGCGCCATAGGCGCAAGCACCGGATGCAAAAAAACTCGAAAAAGTGGCGTTTAGCCACTTTTTCGACAGCTTCAAAGGGCGGTTCACCAGCCGCCCTTTTATTATTTGCGCTTTTACTTATCCTCAACTTCTACTATCTGGGCTTCGGGGGCGTTCTTCTTTACACTCTCTATGCCGTTCATGCAGGAAGCTTTTGCTTTGTAGCCCTCGGATACGGCTATTATCTCGCCGTTTCTCGCCGTGAGGCGGAAACGGAACTCGCCGGCCTTGTCGGCATATACTTCAAACTTGGGATGGGTAAGCTTCTCAAAGCCTTCCACCGTCTGGTCCTCTATGCCGCCTTCACAGCACTTGCGTACGCTTTCTATGCCGTTGAGGCATGTGTCCTTGCTTTTGTAACTCTCGGAAGTGGCTATCACCTCGCCGTTTCCCGCCTTAAGATTGAATACAAAACCCGTCTTGGTGGCCTTTACTACAAACTTGCCCATTTATAACTGCTTCCTTTCTAATAATGCCGCATAAACGGCCTATTTACTATACAGAACAAGGATATATTATCCGTGCGGCCGTGTCAATATAAATGCCCACAGCGCTTTATTTTTTTAGGCGCGCCTCAAAATTTTTGGCGTTATTTAAGTTGCTTTAGGTTTGCCGCCGGTGTATAATTTAATGGAGTGAAAATAGCCGGAAAACAGCAGAAATTTCACCCTTACACAATTTTTTATCTTATAAACCAAAACAATATAAACAAACAAGGAGATGCCTAATGAAGTACGATCGTATCTACAATTTCTCTGCCGGTCCCTCCATTCTTCCCGAAGAAGTGCTGGAAAGCGTCCGCGATAACCTCATGAACTATGAGGGTTCCGGTATGTGCGTAATGGAGATGAGCCATCGCTCAAAGGTTTTCCAGAAAATAATCGACGAAGCCGAGCAGGATCTCCGTGACCTGATGAACATTCCCGACAACTACAAGGTGCTGTTCATACAGGGCGGCGCTACGCTCCAGTTTGCTATGATCCCCATGAACCTGATGAAGAACGGCGTAGCCTGCTATGTCGAGACCGGTGCATGGAGCAAAAAAGCCATCAACGAAGCCAAGAAGTACGGCGATGTGCATGTAGTGGCCTCCAGCAAGGACAGGAACTACGCCTATGTACCCGATTGCAGCAATCTGGATATCCCCGATAACGCCGATTACGTCTATATCTGCGAAAACGAGACCATCCACGGCGTGACCTGGCAGAAGCTGCCCAACACCAAGGGCAAGATTCTGGTATCCGACCAGTCCTCCATGTTCCTCTCCAAGCCCTGCAACGTGTCCGACTACGGCATGATCTACGCGGGCGTGCAGAAGAATGTCGGCCCCGCCGGCATGGTCGTCGTCATCGTCCGTGAGGATCTGATCCGCGACGATCTGAAGGATCTGCCCATCTACCTGCAGTACAGCACGCACGCAGGCGCAGGCTCCATGTACAACACCCCGAACTGCTGGGCCATCTACTGCTGCGGCAAGGTCTTCAAGTATCTGAAGAGCATCGGCGGCCTCGAAGAGATGCACAAGCGCAATCTCGACAAGGCGAAGGTCTTCTATGACTTCCTGGATTCCTCCAAGATGTTCAAGGGCACCGTCGAGCCGGAGTTCCGCTCCCTCATGAACATCCCGTTCGTGACCGGGTCTGCTGACCTCGACAAGGAAGTCGTCGCCGCCACCAAGGCAGCCGGCTATGACAACCTCAAGGGCCACAAGTCCGTCGGCGGTCTGCGCGCTTCCATCTACAACGCCATGCCCAAGGAGGGCGTGGAAGCGCTCGTCGAGTTCCTCAAGAACTTCGAAGCCAACTACGGCAAATAAGAAAACCTACAAGGCGCGGCATATCCTGTCGCGCCTTGTTTCACAGAACAAATATAAGGAGATTTTATCATGCGTATTCTCGTAACTGATGGAATGGACAAGACCGCAATGGCGCAGCTGCGTGAGGCAGGCCACGAGGTCGTCGAGCAGTTCTATGCTCCCGAAGAACTGGGCGCGGCCCTGCGTGAGTTTGACGCAGTCGTCGTCCGCTCCAAGACCAAGGTCCGCGCGAACCACATCGATGAAGCCAAGGGCGGCAAGCTGAAGCTGATCATCCGCGGCGGTGTCGGCGTTGACAACATCGACGTGAAGTATGCCGAGGCCAACGGCATCACCGTCAAGAACACCCCGAAGGCTTCCTCTCAGTCCGTCGCAGAGCTGGCCATGGGTCATATGTTCTCCTGCGCACGCTATCTTTCCATCGCGGGCCACACCATGCGCGAGGGCAAGTGGGAAAAGAAGGCATACGGAAAGGGCATCGAGCTGCAGGGCAAGACCCTCGGCATCGTCGGCTTCGGCCGCATCGGCCAGCATCTGGGCGTCATGGCCAAGGCCATCGGCATGACCGTCATCGCCTTTGATATCTTCCACATCCCCGGCATCGAAGAACAGCTGGGCATCCCCTATGTCGAGATGGACGAGCTGCTTGCCAAGTCCGACTTCATCTCCGTCCATGCCCCGGCAGTTGACGGCGGCGCACTGATTAACGCAGAGCGCATCGCAAAGATGAAGGACGGCGTGTGCATCATCAATACCTCCCGCGGCACCAACGTCGATGAGGCCGCTCTGCTGGCCGCGCTCGAATCCGGCAAGGTCCGCGCCGCCGGTCTGGACGTCTACGCTGACGAGCCTGCCTCCAACTCCGCGCTGTACTCCCATCCGATGGTCTCCTGCACGCCGCACATCGGCGCTGCCACCGTTGAGGCGCAGAAGCGCATCGGCGCGGAGATTGTGGACATTATCACGAATTTCGGCAAATAATTTCAGTCATTTCGCACAAGGCATCCGCGCTTGTATTTCTGGCGCGGATGCGATATGATAATTTTGAGCAATCTGCAAAAGGATCGCAATAGATTGGTACAATTTTTTGAGGAGGATTTACCAAAATGAATGCTTATGTTGCCAGTGTCATCGACTATGTCAAGCAGGCACACGGAAACGAGCCTGAATTCGTTCAGACTGTAGAAGAGGTTCTCTCTTCCGTTTCCCCGATCATGGACGCACATCCCGAATACGAGAAGGTTGACCTTCTGAAGAGAATGGTCGAGCCCGAAAGAATGTTCACGTTCCGCGTCTGCTGGATGGATGACAAGGGCGAATATCATACCAACCGTGGCTGGCGCTGCCAGTTCAACGGCGCGATTGGCCCGTACAAGGGCGGCATCCGCTTCCAGAAGAACGTTTACGAAGGCATCATCAAGTTCCTCGGCTTCGAGCAGACCTTCAAGAACTCCCTGACCGGCCTGCCCATGGGCGGCGCAAAGGGCGGCTCTGACTTCGATCCTGCCGGCAAGTCCGACGCGGAAGTCATGCGCTTCTGCCAGAGCTTCATGACGGCTCTGTACCGCTACATCGGGCCGGACATCGACGTTCCCGCGGGCGACATGGGTGTCGGCGGCCGTGAGATCGGCTATATGTTCGGCCAGTACCGCAGACTCAAGGGTGTCTGGGAGAACGGTGTTCTGACCGGCAAGGGCATGAGCTACGGCGGCTCCCTGATCCGTCCGGAAGCAACCGGCTACGGCGCAGTTTACTATTTGCAGGAAGTCCTGAAGCATGAGAACGACACCATCGAGGGCAAGCGTCTTGCCATCTCCGGCTACGGCAACGTCGGCTGGGGCATCATGAAGAAGGCTGCCGAGTTGGGCGCGAAGGTCACCTATTTCGCAGGCCCCGACGGCTATATCCATGATCCGGACGGCGTCGTCGGCGAAAAGCTCGACTTCATCCTCGAGATGCGCGCAAAGGATCCGATGCACTGCAAGCCGTATGCCGACAAGTACGGCGTGGAATTTGTTCCGGGCGAAAAGTGCTGGGGCGTGAAGGACGTTGATGTCTATATGCCCGCTGCGACCCAGAACGACGTGCGCATGGAGTCCGCAGAAAAGATCGCCGCCTCCGGCGTCAAGTACTACATCGAGGTCGCCAATATGCCGACCACGAACGACGCTCTGAACTATCTGCGCGCGCAGAAGCACATGGTCGTCGCTCCGTCCAAGGCTGTCAACGCGGGCGGCGTCGGCGTTTCCGGTCTTGAAATGAGCCAGAACTCCGAGCGTCTGGTCTGGACGGCTGAGGAAGTCGATGCGCAGCTGCACAAGATGATGAAGAACATCCACAAGGTCAGCGCAGAGGCTGCCGAAGAGTACGGCCTCGGCTACGATCTGGTTGCGGGCGCCAACATCGCCGGCTTCAAGAAGGTCGCACAGGCCATGTACGAGCAGGGCGTGTTCTGATCTATTTCCATTCCATACACAGCAGCCCCAGCGGTTTTCGCCGCTGGGGCTGTTCCATTCTTTTCAGTGCAGAACTGGCGCGGGAACGCAAAAGGCTCCCCTTTGCATAAAGGGGAGCCTTTTGCGTGTCTATGGCTTTATCTCCGGTCATTTCATCTGCGCGATATCGCAGACGATCTCGACGCACTTGTCAACGCCGAGCGTGCCGCTGTCGAGGCAGACATCGTAATTCTCGGCCTCGCCCCAGTTGCGGTTGGTGTAATGCTTGTAATAGACCTTGCGCTTGCTGTCCTTCTCCTGCAGGCGCTTTTCCATGGGCTTGCTCGTCTCGCCGTAGCGTTCGCGCACGCGGGCGGCGCGGTGGGCCATGTCGGAGTGGATGAAAATGTGCAGGCAGTCTGGCTGATCCTTCAGGATGAAGTCGGCGCAGCGGCCGACGATAACGCACGGACCCTTGCTGGCAAGATCGCGGATGACGTTCGTCTGGCAGACGTAGAGCTTATCCGACACGGACATGGTATCGACCAGACCCATCGGGTGCGAGGAGACGGCAATATTAAACAGGAAGCTGCTGGTGACAGAGGCGTATTCGCCGATCTCCTCGATGAACTCATGCGAGAAGCCGCTTTCTTTGGCGACCTTGTCGACCAGCTCCTTGTCATAATAGGGGATGCCGAGCTTCTCAGCCACCGCCTTGCCGATGCTTCGTCCGCCGCTGCCAAACTGGCGGCTGATGGTGATGACCTTATTTGTCATAGGAACTCCCCCTTAATTTTGGTGGCTTCATTATACACCAAAATCGGCGGGTTGACAAATAAAAATTTTGTGCGCAGCAATCGCCCGCCCCAAGGTTCGGTTACAGATACGGCCGCATATCCTTGACCAGCTGGTCCTCCAGCCGGATGAGCGACTGGGCGAGGCCCCGCGCGTCCTCGTCCGCTGTGGGGTACTGGTTGCAGTAGCGGGCGAGCGACTTGATGCCCATCGAGCAGCCGGTCGAGATGAGATCGGCTGTCGTCGCGTCGCCGGGCTTCATGGAAAGCATCGCCTGCGTTTTCAGATACGACATGGCGCGCGCAGCCGGGTCTGCGCGCTTCGGCTCCTTGCCCTGGCGGCGCAGCCGGTCCTCCGCCTGTGCGGCAAGCTGCTCGTGCTGGCGCTTGCTGTCAAGCAGGCGCTTCTGCAGCGGACCCTCCGCGCTGTTTTTCAGCACATCCTCCAGTGAGCGGATGGCCATATCCGTCCCCGCCGCGCACTCCGACAGCAGATGCAGGGTATCTTCGTTCATAATACATCTCCTCCTTCTGCGAGTATTGTGTTCCAAAATAGAAAAAAGTATGATACAATACGAAAAAAGGAGGCGCTGCTATGCGTATGGAACGGACGGTCCGCGAGATCGCGGGCGATTATGCCGTGCTGGAAAACGAGACAGGCGGCACAACGGAGGTCGCGCTGGCGCTGCTGCCGGACGGCATTGCCGAGGGCACGGTGCTGATTTTTGAAAATTTTGAATACCGCATAAAGGAGAATATGCCATGATCCGTCATATCGTCATGTGGAAATTCCGCGAGGGAGAAGCGGAAAACCGTGAAAAATTCCTGTCTGGCCTGCAGGCGCTGGACGGCGTGATCCCGGAGATCCGCCATATGGAGATCCACCGCAGCTGCAAGCCCGGCAATCCCTACGACGCCTGTCTAATCGCCGATTTTGACGATCTGGACGCGCTGTCCCGTTACAAAAACGACCCGCGCCATGTCGCGGTGTCCACGCTCTGCAAGTCCATCCGCGAATCGCGCGGCGCGATCGACTACGAGCTGTAAGCCCGGTATATCGATTTACCGTTTCAGGAGGGAGCTTCATGAAAACCGAACATATTCAGAAGCAGCTGGATTTTTTCGTCCGCGACAAGGCGCACCACGCCTACCGCAAGCCCGCCGAAGACGTGCACGCGCTGGCCGCAGAGCTTGCGGCGCAGGGGCTTGACGATATGCAGCGCTCGGTCGCACGGCTGCGCTATGTGCTGGCGCAGGAAACGCCCGTCGTTTTCCCGGATGAGTGCATCACGCTGCTGCGCACCGTGCGCACCATTCCGGAGATCCACACAGAAGAAGAGGACAGGCAGCTGCACGAGACGCACGCGTTCCATGAAAACGGCCGCGTATTCAATATGTGCCCCGATTACGGGATGCTGATGGCGGACGGCTTTACGAAAAAGGCCGAAAAGATTCGTACGCAGCTGGAAAAGGCAGAAACGGCGGAGCAGAAGGAATTTCTGCAGGCCATGCTGGACGTGCTTTCCATCGTGACGGACTTCGCCGCGCGCTACCGCGAGGAGGCGCTGCGCGTAGGCAACCAGACGGTTGCGGACACGCTTTCCAAGATCCCCGCCAACGCGCCCGAGACGCTTCTCGAAGCGCTGCAGTTCCTGCGCCTGCTGCATTACGCCATGTGGTGCAACGGCAACTATCACAATACCATCGGCCGTATCGACCAGTTCCTGTACCCCTATTACCGGCACGATCTGGACGCAGGGCTTCTGACAAAGGACGGGGCGCTTGAGCTGCTGGAGGAGTTTTTCGTCTCCTGCAACCGCGACAGCGACCTTTACATCGGCATCCAGCAGGGCGACAACGGACAGACGATCGTGCTGGGCGGCTCGAACGAGGACGGCTCCGACGCGTATAACGACCTGTCCGAATTGTGCCTGATCGCCAGCCGCGACCTGTGCCTCATCGACCCCAAGGTCAATCTGCGCGTACACAAAAACACGCCGCTGTCCGTCTATGAGCTTGCCACGACGCTCACACAGAAGGGCCTCGGCTTCCCGCAGTATACGAACGACGAAATTGTCATTCCTGCGCTGCTGCGCTGGGGCTATGAGAAGCAGGACGCGTATAACTACACGCTGGCCGCCTGCTGGGAGATCCTTGTGACGGGATATATGGATCTTGTCAACTGGGACAGCCTGAACTTCCTCAAGACCGTGCAGGACGCCTGCGAGCATCTGCCGGAGTGCAAAACATATGAAGACTTCGCGGCGCTTGTGAAGCAGAATATCGAGGCGCAGGCCGGGGCGCTCATGGCGGAGACGAAAAACGTCTATAAAGAGCCGTCGCCCCTCGTGAGCCTCATGTGCCCGGACTGCCTCGAAAAGATGCGCGATATCTCGAAGCCCGGCAAGTATAATAACTACGGCTTCCACGGCGACGGGCTTGCCACAGCCGCCGATTCCATGGCCGCTGTACGCAAATACGTCTACGACGAGAAGACCTTCACGCCGGAAACCATGCTCGCCATGCTGCACGCCGATTTCAAGGGCTATGAGCGCGAACAGAATATGCTCCGCTACGAAGGCCCGAAGTTCGGCAACGACGATGATTTTGTCGATTCCATCGCCGTGCAGCTGCTCGACTGGTATGCCGACGCGCTGGAAGGGAAGAAAAACGACCGCGGCGGCTGCTTCCGCGCGGGCACGGCCTCGGCCATGTATTATATCTGGCATTCGAAGGACGCGCCTGCCTCGCCCGATGGCCGCAGCGCGCATGAGGCGCTGCCCTGCAACTACTCGCCGTCCCTCTTCGCCCGCTGCGAAGGTCCGATCTCCATCATCAAATCCTTCGCCAAGCCGCATCTGACGCGCGTTGCCAACGGCGGCCCGCTGACCGTCGAGCTGTCCGACACCATGTTCCGCAATGAGGACGCCATCCGCAAATGCGCCATGTTCGTCAAGAGCTTCATGGACATGGGTGGACACCAGATGCAGATCAACGCCGTCAACCGCGGCAGGCTCCTTGACGCGCAGAAGCACCCGGAGAATTACCGCAACCTCATCGTGCGCGTCTGGGGCTGGAGCGGCTACTTCGTCGAGCTGAACGAGGTCTATCAGAACCATATCATCAAGCGCTCGGAAATGAGCCTGTAACATCGTAAGAAAGGAAGCATCACTATGCTGGAAGCACTGAAAGAACAGGTATTGAAAGCCAATCTGGCCCTGCCGAAGCACGATCTTGTCACCTTTACCTGGGGCAACGTCTCCGCCATCGACCGCGAAAGCGGCCTGATCGCCATCAAGCCGTCGGGCGTGGAGTACGATGAGATGACCGCCGACGACATCGTGCTCGTGAGTCTGGAGACCGGCGAACGCGTCGAGGGCCGTCTCAAGCCCTCGTCCGACACGCCGACGCACGTAGAGCTGTACCGGGCCTTCCCGTCCATCGGCGGCATTGTCCACACGCACAGCCGCTGGGCGACCAGCTTTGCGCAGGCCGGCGTCGGCATCGACGCCATGGGCACCACGCAGGGCGATTATTTCTACGGCCAGATCCCCTGCACCCGCAGCATGACGCCGGAGGAGATCAAGGACGCGTATGAAAAGAACACCGGCCTTGTCATCATCGAGGAATTCAAGCGCCGCGGCATCGACCCGGCACAGGTTCCCGCCGTGCTCGTCCACAACCACGGCCCGTTCACCTGGGGCAAGGACGCGGACGAGGCGGTCTACCACGCCGTTGTGCTTGAAGAGGTCGCGTTCATGAACTTCCACGCCAAACTGCTGAACCCCGCCGCAGGCCCCATGCCGCAGGTGCTGCTCGACAAGCATTACCTGCGCAAGCACGGCGCGAACGCCTATTATGGACAGGGCTGAGGCGCAGAAGGCGCTGCAGGCCTGCATCGCAGATGAGCAGGCCTATCAGTTCACGAGCTTTTCCCACCGCGACGCGTGGGAGCTTGGCCATGCGCTGGTGGACGCGTGCGAAAAGATGGGCGCGCCGCTTGCCGTGGAGATCGAGATCAATCACGTGATCGTCTTCCGCTATTACCCGGACGGCACGGGCGCATATCACGAGCAGTGGCTGCGGCGCAAGCGGAATCTTGTCAATCTGCTTGAAAAAAGCTCCCAGCGCGCGTATTACGAGCTGGAAGTCAACCATGAGGATCAGGAACGCGACTGGCGGCTGCCGCGCAGTGACTACGCCGCGTGCAGCGGCGCGTTCCCCATCCGCATCCGCGGCGGAAGCGTCATCGGCGTCGCCGCTGTCTCCGGCCTCCCGGACCCCGGCGACCAGACCGCCCTTCTGAACGGCCTGCGCGCTTATTTTGAAGCGCATTCATAAGGCTTATTCTATGCGCTGTCACAGAGACTTCTGTATCCTGCACAGTTCAGCGCGCGCTGAATTCTGCGGCAGAATCCCTCCGCTATTGACGCGCCGACAGAACAAACGGCTCCCGTATGCAGCTGCATACGGGAGCTGTTGGCTATATGGATAAGCTGCTGCTGTCATTGCAGCAGCGCCTCATAGGGGATCTGAAGCGCTTCGTGGAGCGCTTTTCATTCATCGGGATAAACGCTGCGCTGGCCGCATTCGATTTTTGCCAATGCACTGCGGGTCAGATCACAGCCTGCAGGCTGTGCCTTTGCCGCAAGCTGCTCCTGCGTCGTGCCCCGCGCAAGCCATGCGGCCCGGATCGCCGCGCCGACGGCCTTACTGTATTCCAAATCCATGCGAATATCATCCTTGCTCTTAATATGCCGAAAAATCCGCCGTGGAGCGGATTTTTTGGTTTGCAGATCACTCGGCAAGCTGCCACATGAGTTGGGCCAGAAGGTTCGTGATGGTTTCCATGTCGTCTGCGGGGATGTACTCAAAGCGGCCGTGGAAGTTTTCGCCGCCGGTGCACAGGTTCGGGCAGGGGAGGCCCTCAAAGGACAGGCGTGCGCCGTCCGTGCCGCCGCGGATGGGGACGACCTTCGGTGTGACGCCGACGGATTCCATCGCCTTTTTCGCGTTCTCGATCAGGAACATACACGGGGCGATCTTCTCCTTCATGTTGTAATAGCTGTCGCGTAGCGTGAGCGCTGCGGTGCCTGCGCCGTAGCGGCGGTCAATTTCCGCGCAGGCTTTTTCCATGACGGCCTTGCGCGCTTCAAATTTCGCGCGGTCGTGGTCGCGGATGATGTATTGCAGCTCCGCCTGCTCCGTCTCGCCGCGCATGGCGACAAGATGATAAAAGCCCTCGTAATTTTCCGTGTAATACGGCGTTTCGAGCGACGGAAGCAAACCGTGCAGTTCCATGGCGACAAGTGCGGCGTTGACCATCTGGCCCTTCGCAGAGCCGGGATGGATGGACTTGCCGCAGATCTCGATCTTCGCGCTGGCCGCGTTGAAGTTCTCATATTCCAGCTCGCCGAGCGCGCCGCCGTCAACGGTGTAAGCGTAGTCTGCGCCGAAGCCCGCCACATCAAACCGGTCGGCACCGCGGCCGATCTCCTCGTCGGGCGTAAAGGCGAGTTTGACGGTTCCATGCGGCTTTTCGGATGTAAGCAGCAGCTGTGCGGCGGACAGGATCTCCGCCACGCCTGCCTTATCGTCTGCGCCGAGCAGCGTCGTGCCGTCCGTGACGATCAGGCGCTTGCCGACGGAATTTTTCAGCTGCGGGTATTCCTTCGGAGAAAGCATGATGTGCTTCTCTTCGTTCAGGACAATATCGCCGCCGTCGTAAGGCTCTGTGATGCGTGCGCGGATGTTCTCGCCGGGCGCGTCGGGCGAGGTGTCCATGTGGGCGATGAGGCCGTAGACAGGAATGTCCTTTTCGCAGTTTGCTGGGACAGTGCCGTAGACGTAGCCGTCCTTGTCAACGCGTGCGTCTGCAATGCCCATGTCCTGCATCTGGCGGACAAGCTCCTGTGCAAGCGCAAGCTGCCGCGCGGTGGACGGGCACGTCTCGGACGCTTCGTCCGAGGTCGTGGGATAGGAAACGAGCTTCAAAAAGCGTTCAACGACTGTCATGTGTGTGTTCTCCTTTGTGTCAGTATTGGAAAATGCTTCCGCCGACAAACTCGCGCACGATGGAGTCGCGCGGGACATACGGCGTATCGAGCGGCGGCAGGCTCCGCACCACGTCCATCAGGACGGTCAGGCCGTGCTCCGCAATAAACGCGTCGTCCAGATCGGACGCGAACTGTGGGATCTGGCGCAGGTATTTTGCCAGAATGCACAGCTCGTAATCGTGGAACGAGTCGATGTGGACGGAGGCGTTGGGTTTGTTGGGCGCGATATACTTCTGTTCGCCCGCGTTGACGGATTCGGCGCGGAGGATCGTGTCGCGCAGGGAATTGCCGCGGCCCTGATAATTGCGGATCATGCGGCGCGCCACGCGCACCTGCTCGGGGTGGATGATGCGGTCGCCGGGCGTGATGATACGCGTTCTGGGCGCGACGTAAATGCCGGTGGCGCGGTCGCGGATGGGATCGAAGAGCAGGGGATTGAGCATATGGATGCCCTCGGCGATGATCACAGCCTCGCGGCTGCCCTGCATGGGGGTGTAGCCGCCGGTGCGGTTGTTGGGAAAGTCGTACCACGGCACCTGCACCGTCTCGCCGTTCGACAGCCGGTCGATGGTGTCAAGCAGCAGCTCCCGGTTGACGCACAGGGGCGACTCCCAGTCGGTCAAGTCCTTTGGCCGCTCGGAGAGCGGCAGAAAGAAATTGTCCATGCTCAAAAGACAGACCTTGACGCCCAGATTTTCGAGATACGTCTGTAGGCGCATCGCCGTCGTCGTCTTGCCGGAGCCGGAGGGGCCGGTCAGGCAGACGAAGGGCTTGCGCGGCTGTGCGCTCAGGATCGCGGCGGCAGCAGAGCTGATCTTGTCGTGAAAGACCTCCTCACAGCGCAGAACGAACTGCGTCTGGTTCCGCATGGCATAGACAACGTCTTCAATGTCAATAACTCGCATTTTCTTCCTCCTTATGCGCGTTCCACCGCGCCATCATGCGGCGGTAGATCAGAACAAAGCAGAGCACGTGCACCGCGCTCGTCACGACCCAGCTGACAGGGTAGGACAGATACAAAACGTCAAGCGTGTGGTGCGTCTGGAAGATCGTGTAGATCCAGATGATGCGCAGCACGCACGCACCGAAGATCGTCACGACCATCGGCATCCAGCTCCGGCCAAGCCCGCGCACCATGCCGCAGCACGTCTCCATGATGCCGCAGACGAAATAGGTCATGCCCATATACGTCACGCGCACCATGCCGCTGGCAATGACGGAGGCATAGGCCGGGTCGTCCTTTGCAATGTAAATGCCGAGCAGCGGCTGGCCGAAGAAGTACAGAAGCGCACACATCGGCACGCCGATGAGCAGCACGGTCAGAATGCAGTCGCGGTAGACGGGCTTGATGCGCTCCGGCTTGCCCGCGCCGAGATTCTGGCTGGTAAAGGTCATGGAGGCGTGATAAACGGAGTTGCAGGCCGTATAAATGAACGAGTCGAGATTGCCTGCCGCCGTGTTCGCCGCGACCACGTCCGCGCCAAAGGAGTTGATCGAGGACTGGATCATGACATTGGAAATGTTGAAAATTACGGACTGCAGACCTGCAGGCAGGCCGATCTGGATCATGCGCAGGGCCTCGTCCGGGTAAAAGCGGAGTTTTTTGAGTTCCAGCTGCGCGCAGCCCTCCAGCCGCATCAGACAGATGAGCACGAGCGCCAGCGCGAGATACTGTGAGACGACCGTCGCAATCGCAACGCCCGCCACACCGAGACGGCAGACGACTACGAAAAACAGATTCAGCAGTACATTGACTGTGCCGGAGATGGACAGAAAGAAAAACGGCTTTTTTGTGTCGCCGAAGGCCCGCAGCACCGCCGCGCAGAAGTTATACAGAAGCGAGGCGGGCACGCCAATGAAGTAAATTTGCAAATACCGGTCGGACAGGGGCAGAACATCCTCCGGCGTATCCATCAGGCGGAGCAGGGGACTGGCCAGGAAAAAGCCCAGCAGGAAGACCACGACGCCAAGCCCAAGCCCCAGCACGACCGAGGTGTGCACGGAGCGGGAGACGCGCTCGTCATCCCGGCAGCCGAGATAACGGGCGACAAGGATATTGACGCCGACGGAAATGCCGATGAACGCGCCGATGAGCAGGTTGATAAGCGACGTTGTTGCGCCGACGGCGGCAAGGGCCGTGCTGCTGTCAAATTTGCCGACGACAATGACGTCGGCGGCGTTGAACAGCAGCTGTAAAATGCCGGTCAGCGCCAGCGGGACGGAAAAGCGGATGATCTGCGGCAGGGGTCTGCCCTCGGTCATCACGATCGAATTTGCTTTTGTTGCTGCCATGGGGATGGTGCCCTCCTATTTCTCTTTCAGAGTGTCAAAAAATGCGAGCCACGGTTCAGCCTGCGGCGGGTCATGCGCGAAGACGAGGCGTTCATTCGTCTGCGGGTGGAAAAACGCGATTTGATACGACCAGAGGCCGAGCGGGCCGTCTGACTGTGCGCCGTATTTCCGGTCGCCGCAGAGCGGCAGGCTGCGGGAGGAAAACTGCGCGCGGATCTGATGCGTCCTGCCGGTTTCCAGCCGGATACGCACAAGCGCGCGCCCGTCCTTCACGCCAAGCACCCGGTACGAAAGCCGGGCAGACCGTGCGTCCGGGCCGGGGGTGTGCGTGACGAAGGTTTGCTTTTTCACTGCGTCGCGCGTGAGAAGATCGGCCAGAACGCCCTCCGGCGCGTCCGGGATCCCCTCCAATACGGCGAGATAGTCCTTTTCAAATGTATGCGCCTGCACCTGCCGGGACAGGATGCTGTCAGCCATGCGCGACCGCGCGTAGACCATCACGCCGCCCACGGGCCGGTCGAGCCGGTGCACGACACGCACGCAGCCGGTTTCGTCCTCTCCCAGCGCCCGGCGCAGCAGCTCCGGCATACCGCCCGGCTCGTCAGTGGACAAAACGCCCGCAGGCTTGAGACAGACGACGATTCGATTGTCGGTGTATAAAAGCTCCATTTGCGGTTCCTATGGCGGGTGATTTGTGAGGTGATGCACGGGCGCGTGCATCTATGATCAAGTTATTATAGTATAGCACGCTTTCCCCGTTTCGTCACGCAGTTTTGCGCACGGGATAAAAAATGTCTTAAAAATTCTTAATTCTGCCCGGAAGCTTGCGGAAGTGTGATATAATAGCGCCACAAAAAGGAGGGAGCAGCCATGGAAGAGGCGATCCGCATTCTGGTGGTAGACGACGAGCCGGATATCCGGCGTATCTGCCGGATCCTGTTGGAGACGGGCGGTTATACCGTGTTGGAGGCCGCGACGGGCGCGGAGGCGGTCGAGCAGGTCCGGCAGCACCCGGAGCTTGATCTCATTTTAATGGACATTATGATGCCGGAGCTGGGCGGCTATGACGCGTGCAGCCGCATCCGGTCGTATTCCACAGCCCCGGTCCTGTTTCTGACCGCCAAGACGCAGGAGGGCGACAAGCGCCGCGCATATGATTCCGGCGGCGACGATTTTCTCGCTAAGCCGTTTTCCCACGCGGAGCTGATGATGAAGGTCGAGTCGCTGCTGCGGCGCTACCGGGTGTATAAGAGCAAATCGAGCGGGCGGACGCTCCGGCCCGGCATCGTGCTCGACGAGGAAAACCGGCGCGTGCTGGTAAACGGCCAGCCGCTGGAGCTGACGGAGACGGAGTTTTCCATTCTCCACTGTCTGGCGGAGAACCGGGGCCGCGTCGTGCCGGTGCGCACGATCTATGAGACGGTCTGGCACGAGACATATATGCCGGCGTCAAACAATACCGTGATGGTGCATATTGTGAACCTGCGCAAGAAGCTGGAGGAGGATCCGGCCAACCCGCGCCTGATCCGCACCGTCTGGGGAAAGGGCTATCAGATTGACTGAAAAGAAGAAGCATTTTGTTTCGCTGAGCGTCAAGCCGCTGTTTGTGCTGCTGCTGGGGCTGGTACTGGGTGTGTGCGTCTGCCTGCTGGCGAACTTCACCGGCGAGCAGATCATCGAACGCAGCTATATGAGCGACAAGGCTGTTTTGAAGCGCACGAACAGGGCTGCGCAGGAGTTCCAGGCCTTTGTGCGGCAGAACAGCATCTCCACGCGCGACACGGATATGCTGGCCCGCTGGGGCGAGTCGAGAAAAAACTATTATATCATGCTCTACCACGACCAGCGGCAGATCCTCGAGATCGGCTGGTGGGGCGCGGACAGCGCGGCGGTCGACGCGTATTCGCTCAAGGAGCAGATGGCCAGCGTCGTCTATCCCATCGTGTTCCGCGACGGCACGTTTTACGCCGTGATCTATGATAATTCCGATTCCGGGCTCTACGATCTGTTGTGGATCGTTTCGCTGCTGCTGGGCTGCGCGGTTCTGGCGCTGACGCTGCTGGCGTACAACCGCCGCATCGCGCGCAGAGTCGTCGCCATCTCGCAGGAGGTGCAGTCCATCGGCGCGGGCAATCTCTATTTGCAGCTCGAGCCGAAGGGCCGCGACGAGATCTCACAGCTGACAGCCAGCGTCGAGCAGATGCGCCTGTCGCTCCTGCGCAAGACCAGCGAGGAGCAGCGTGCCCTGCAGCAGAACAGCGACCTCATCACCGCCATGTCGCACGACATCCGCAACCCGCTTACCGCGCTGCTCGGCTATCTCGATCTTGCGAAAAACGGGCAGTACCGCTCGGAAGACGAGCTGCAAAGCTATCTGGACGCCGCCTACGGCAAGGCCGAGCAGCTCAAGACGCTGACGGATGAGCTGTTCCGGTATTCGCTGCTGTTTGGATGCAAGGAGCTGCCCATGCAGATGGAAATCTATGACGCGCGGCTGCTTCTGGAGCAGCTGCTGGGCGAGAGCCGTGTCCAGCTGCAGCAGCAGGGCTTTATGGTGCAGCTGCTGCTGCCGCAGCAGGAGGTGCAGATCGAGGCCGACGTGATGTATCTGAAGCGGGTGCTCGACAATCTCTTCGACAACATCCGCAAATATGCCGACCCCGCCCAGTCTGTCGCCATCGCCGCCCTGATCGAAGACGGCGCGCTGCACATCTGCCTGTCCAACAGCGTGAACCCCGCCTCCGGCCGCATCGAGTCCAATAAGATCGGCCTGCGCACCTGTGCAAAGATCATGGCCCAGATGGCCGGCGGCTTCAAGCGCTACACGGAAAACGGAAAATTTACCGCCGAGGTCATCCTGCCTATCCAGGCAGAGACAATGCCGTCGGAGTAAAGCGGCAGACTGTCAGATTTGCGCAGCACCCTGTAGGGGCCGATGCCTACATCGGCCCGGCAGAATGCACCAATTTTACGGGAATCTCCGGCGAATTCGCGGTTGTCCAACGGGTCGATGTGGGCATCGACCCCTACAATCGAATGCGCGGAAACCTACGAATTCGCCGACAATCCACTGCATTCCGCCGGGTGCAGGCAAAGTCAGTTCTTAAAAAAATATGAAAAATGCAACGCCGGGCTTTCTTTTGCGTCTTTGTTTTGGTATGATACAGACGGCAAGATAGGCCGCCTGTACTGTGCGTCAGCACAAGATATAGATTATGGACATTGGGCATGAAATGAAAAGGAGTATTACATGAAAACAAAACGGATTTTTGCGCTGCTGCTTGCGGCGCTGATGATCGTGGGCCTGTTTGCGGGCTGCTCGAAGGACGGGACGAAGGACCCCGGCAAGACCGACTCCAGCGGCTCTCTGATCGACCAGACCAAGCCCTCCCAGACAACGGCAAAATACGCCTATAAGGCCGATTATTTCGACCTTGCCGTTCCGGACGGCGTGCAGTACGTCAACCAGATCTGCGCCGCCGGAACGACGCTCTATCTGACGGCCAGCATGCAGGGGGAAGAAATCACCAACACTGACCCCGACACGGGCGAAACCTGGTCGTATTACAACTCCCGCTTGGGCGTTCTGACCATTGACCCGGATACCGGCATATGCACAGAGCTTTCCAACCTGCAGCTGCCGGAGGTTCCGGAGGGAGCGGAGGGCAGCGTCAACTGCTACAACATGATCGGTTCGGACGACGGGACGCTCTGGATGCTTGTAAACGTCTATGCGACGCAGTATGAGCTGCCCGACGATTTTGACCCCAACACGGACAGCAAGTGGAACTACCCCTCCACAGACATCAACGGCTCGTATCTGATGCACGTCGCTGCCGACGGCAGCACGATCGCCAGCCTCGACCTTTCCGACACGAACAACGAGGACAACGAGGACGGCATGAGCGGCAACCTCAGCTCCTTCGCCGTCGACGCCGCCGGCAATCTCTACGTCAGCGACTATAATAATATTTACGTCCTCGATGCAGAGGGCAACGTGCAGTTCAAGCTCGACGGCAGCCAGTATAACGGCAGTCTGTACCGGCTGAACGCACAGCAGGTTGGCGTTATGTGGTACAATTACACGGACGACGTGAATGCCGCCGATGAAAACGGCCAGTATTTCGTCCCCATCGATCTGGAAACGAAGGATTGGGGCGAGAAGGTCAAGCTGCCGTCCAACGTGGGGAGCATCTTCCCGGGCGACGATGCCTATGACTTCTACTACGCCTACAATAATAACATCTATGGCTATGCCGCCAAAACGGACACGAAGGAGAAGCTCGTCGACTGGCTGGCCTGCGACGTTGACACCAACAATATGTCGGGCTATGCCATGCTCTCCGACAGCCGCGTGGCCGCCCTCATGCAGGACTGGAGCACCGACCCCACGACCTATCAGCTGATCGTCCTGCACCGTGTGGACGCGTCTGAGATCAAGGAAAAGAAGGTTCTGACACTCGCGTGCATGTATCTCGACTGGAACCTGCGCAGCATGATCGTCGAATACAACAAGACGAACGACGAGTACCGCATCAATGTCGTCGACTACAGCGAGTACGCGACCGACGACGATTACAACGCCGGCGTCACCAAGCTCACCACCGAGATCATCAGCGGCAGCGTGCCGGATATCTTCCTGACCAGCAATCTGCCGATCGATAAGTATGCCGCCAAGGGCGTCATCGCCGACCTCAATACCTTCATGGACGGCGGAAACGGCCTGAGCCGCGACTATTTTGTCCCACAGGTCATGAGTGCGCTGGAAAAGGATGGCAAGCTCTATGAGTTGCCCACCAGCTTCTCCGTGCAGACGGCCTACGCGCTGTCTTCCATCGCGAGCCAGTATGACACATGGAACGTCGCTGCCGTGCAGGACGCCATGACACAGCTGCAGGAGGGCGCGACGGTCTTCTCCAACGGCTGGACGAAGAACACGGCTCTGTCGAACTGCCTGTCCCGCAACCTGTCTGCTTTCGTCGACTGGACGACGGGCAAGTGCGAGTTTGACTCCGAGGCGTTCCAGCAGCTGCTGGCCTTCTGCAATTCCTTCCCGGCAGAAACCAGTGACGGTGACGGCGCGATTGCCTATGCTTCCTCCGCCGATATTGCCGTTGACGACGCGATGTGGGAATCTGACGCGACCCGCATCACGAACGGCAAGCAGCTCATGTCGACGACCGGGATGTACAGCTTTGACTCCTATATCTGGAACGTCTACGCGATCCGCGACAAGATCACCTTTACCGGCTATCCGACCGAGGACGGCTCCGGCAGCTCGTTTGAGCTTCAGATGCCGATGGCCATTTCCTCCGTCACGAAATACCCCGACGCCGCGTGGGACTTCGTCTGCTCGATCATCAAAAAGATGAACACGATAGACGAGAACAATTACTATTACGGCTTCCCCATCAGTCAGGCCGCGTTTGACGCGGAAATGACCGACATCATGACCGAGCAGTACCAGCTGGACGAAAACGGCGAACAGGTCGACTGGGACGGCGACGGCGAGCCCGACAAGGCCATCCGGGGCAGCTATGAGACCATGGAAAACGGCGAAACGGTCTATAAGGATGTCTATGCGCTGACGCAGGAGGACATTGACCAGATCCTGGGCGTGATCAACAGCACGCGCAGCGTCTATGACTACGATCAGGAGATCCTCGACATCATCACCGATGAGGTCGCCGCCTACTTCGCCGGCGACAAGGATGTTCAGACCACTGCCAGCATGATCCAGAGCCGCGTGAACCTGTACGTACAGGAGCAGCGGTAAAACAACAAAAAAGCTCCCCTTGCCGCGCCTAACGCGGCAAGGGGGAAGCAACTGCGAAACAGCTTTTGTAGGGGCCGATGCCCACATCGGCCCGTTGGGAAGCTGCGAATTAGCCGAAGGTTTCCGTTAAAAACAGTGCATTCTGCGCGGGCCGATGTGGGCATCGGCCCCTACAAACAAGTGCGTAAGTACATGCGGATTTCCCACCCAGAAACGAAAATGCCGATAAATCCCGATTGAGATTCAGTCGGGAGCTATGAGCATTTTCCAACGCAAAGGAGACACGAAAACGTGCAGAAGCTATCTCTCCGGTCGCGCGGGAAATATGAAACAAGACCGTCCGGGAAAGGGCTTTGGACGCGGATGAACAACAAGGTGCGCGATTTTCTCGCGTCCATGTGCTTCTCCGGGCCGAGCTTTCTCGGCATGCTGGCGTTTTATATTATCCCGTTCCTGATCGTCGTCTACTATTCCTTCACCGCGGGTCTGACCGACCACAGCTTTGCGGGCCTCAAAAACTATATCAACGTCTGGCAGAACGGCGCGTTCAAGATCGCGGTCAAGAATACGTTCACGTTCACCGGCCTTTCCGTGCCGCTGGCGGTTGTGCTGTCGTTGGGACTGGCGCTGATGCTCGAGGCGCGCATTCCGCTCAAGAGCGAGTTCCGCACGTTCTTCCTCAGCCCCATGATGGTGCCCATCGCGTCCATCATTCTGATCTGGCAGGTGCTGTTCCACTATAACGGCGTCGTGAACGAATTTCTCGCCGTGTTCGGCGCGGACAAGATCGACTGGTTGAAATCGGATTACTGCATGGTCGTCATTGTCGTGCTGTTTTTGTGGAAAAACCTCGGATACAACATGATCCTGTTCATGGCCGCGCTCAGCAATATCCCGCGGGAGCTTCTTGAGGTCGCGGAGGTCGAGGGCGCGTCGGCGGCGTATCAGTTCTTCCACATCAAGCTCCGGTACCTGTCCCCGACGGTGCTGTTCGTGACGATCCTGTCCATCATCAACTCGTTCAAGGTCTTCCGGGAAATTTATCTTCTGACCGGCAATTACCCCTACGACGGGCTTTATATGATGCAGCATTTCATGAACAATATGTTCAACTCCGCCGACTATCAGCGGCTTTCCGCCGCGGCAGTGCTGCTGGCAATCGTGATCGTCATTCTCATTGCGCTTTTGTTCTTTGTGGAGAACATCTTCGGAAAGGACGTGGAGGGATGAGAAAGAAAAAACGGTACTTTTCCCGGGCAACGTGCTTTGTGCTCTGTGCTGTCTTTGCACTCCTGTTTCTGCTGCCGACGGTTCTGACGATCACGAATTCGTTCATGACCCAGAGCGAGATCACAGCCAGCTACGGTCAGGTCTTCGAGAACGCCAACGACGGCAAGAGCTATATCTCCAAGACCATCAACCTCAAATTCATCCCCGATAAGGTCAGCTTCACGCAGTATTTCACGGTTCTGCTCAAAAGCCCGGATTATCTGCTGAAATTCTGGAACTCGGTGATTCTGACCGCACCGATCGTCTTCGCACAGCTCATGGTCGCGTCCATTGCGGCCTATGGCTTCACGCGCTGGCGCGGCAAGGTGCGCGACAGTCTGTTTTTCTTCTATGTGATCCTGATGCTCATGCCGTATCAGGTCACGCTGGTGCCGAACTATCTGGTCAGTGACTGGCTGCACCTGCTCAATACCCGGTGGGCGATCTTCCTGCCCGGCGCGTTCGCGCCGTTCTCGGTGTTTCTGCTCACCAAATTCATGCGCCGCATCCCCATGGCCGTCATTGAGTCGGCCAAGATCGACGGCGCGAACGAGTGGCACATCTTCTGGAACATCTGCCTGCCGCAGTGCCGGAGCGCCCTCTATTCCATTGCGATCCTTGTGTTCATCGACAACTGGAACATGGTCGAGCAGCCTCTGATCCTGCTCAACGACGTCGAAAAGCAGCCGCTTTCGATGTTCCTGTCCAGCATCAACGCGGGTGAGATCGGCATTGCCTTCGCTGCCGCTGTTATTTACATGATCCCCGGTCTGCTGCTGTTTTTGCACGGCGAGGCATATCTGGTGGAGGGTATCGCACATTCTGGCTCTGTGAAAGGATAAGGGAAAACGAGATATGGAAAACAGTGTAAGAAAACGCGAATGGGTCAAAACTGCGGCCATCATCCTGCTGGCCGTGCTGCTGGTGCTGACCTTTTTCTCAAAAACGATCATGAACGCCTCGCTGCCAGAGGTCGCCACGCAGCAGGTGTCCTCCGGCGCGATCAACGCCCGCATCCGCGGGCAGGGGACCGTCGAGGCCAGCGAGGTCTATAACGTCACGATCAAGCAGACCCGCAAGGTTTCCAGCGTGCTGGTCAAGACCGGTCAGGAGATCAACGTCGGCGATACCCTCTTCGTGCTGGAAGCGGAGGATTCGGACGAACTCAAGCAGGCCGAGACTGATCTGGAAACGCTGCAGCAGAATTACGACAAGAGCCTGATCGAAGCCGGAAACACGGCGGCGCAGGAAAACCGCGATGTACAGAATGCACGCGATGCTTATAATGAAGCGCTTGCGATTTACCGTCAGTACAGCACCATGGACGCTTCGCAGCTCGCCACGCAGAAGGCGGCGGCCGAAGCGAAGCTGAAGGAACTTCAGACGGCGAAGACCACAGTCGACAATCAGATCACGAAGATCAAGGCCGAAAAAGAGTATACGGATGCACAGGCGGTCGTAACAGAGCAGGATGCAATTATAAAGACACAGCAAGCGGAAAAAGAAAAATTGCTGCAAACGTTAACAGATGTATATTCAGAGGTATCTAATGCAGAAGGTATCCGAAAAGAAATTGATAATCAAAAGATCGGGTATGTTTCAGAGCTGACACAGTGGGATAGTATTTTTTTGGATTTAGTAGAAAAATGCGATAAAGACTACAGAATAATTGATGAATGCTTCAAGGGCTATGTCCCCGGCTCACCTACGCCTGCGCTTCTTGCGAGAATTGGGTCAAGTAAAACAAGCGACAGTGACTATTACTCAGCATATGTTGCATTAATGGAATGCTACTACGGAGCATTAAATGGGAATGGAACTCGTAGAGGCGGATTGTACACTATGCAGAATGAACTGCAAGTCGCTGTGATCAATGATGAAATAAAAAAAGCGGAGAAGGCGAAAAGTACATCAGAAACTATTGTTTCCAATTATGGGCGCTCCATCGAATCTCTGGAAAAGCAGAGCGAGGCGCTTGACACGCAGATCACCGATCAACAGACGGCAGTGGACAAACTCACCAGCGCGTCTTCCGCAGCTGAAACGGTCAAATCTACGAAAAAAACCCTTGAAGACCTTATTTTCAAACAGAATCTCGGCGATTCGTCCTCCATCGACATGGAGGCGTCCAAGAAGGCCATCGAGCGCAAGCAGAAGGAGGTCGCAAAGCTCCGCGAGAATGCCGACGAGCTGGAGGTCAAATCCAGCGTATCCGGCACCATCGCGTCCATCAGCGCCTCTGCGGGCAAGTCTATCGGCGGCGAGGAGCAGCCGCTTGCGACCATCAACGTGACCGACCGCGGCTTTACCGTCAAAATTGACGTCACAAACGAGCAGGCCAAAAAGGTCAAGGTCGGCGATACCGCCGAGCTGGTCAACTTCTGGGGCGGCGACGCAGTCGCGACGCTCGACCAGATCACAAATTCCCAGTCTTCGGGCAATCGCACGCTCGTCTTTACGCTCACGGGCGACATTCAGGCCGGGCAGAATATCACGCTCTCCATCGGCCAGAAGAGTGCCAATTATGACGCGCTCATCCCGCTTTCGGGCCTGCGTGAAGACTCCAACGGCAAGTTCGTCTATGTCCTGCAGTCGAAGAATTCGCCGCTCGGCAGCCGCTATATCGCCACCCGCGTCACCGTGCAGGAGCTGGCCCGCGACGATAAGTCCGCCGCCGTCTCCGGCATCAGCCAGGGCGATTTCATCATCACGACCAGCAATAAGCCCGTGGAGGCCGGCAAGCAGGTACGGCTTGCGGATAACGGATGAAGCAGCGCGGCCGGTTTGAACGGCGGCACAGGCTGCCGAGACTCCACGGAGGGAAGCTGGCCCTCCTGATCGCGTGCCTGATCCAGACGGCGCTATCGGTATTTTGCTTCGCCATGCTCGGCCACGTGCGCGGCATGCTCAAGACGCAGTCCGCCGCCGACGTCTGGCGCGGAGACAGCGAGGACCGCTTTGCGCAGATCTCCGCATTCCTGCCTACCACAGAGACGAAAACCCTTGACGATATCCGTTCGTTCCGCGCGACGCTTGAAAACGAGTTCGTCCAGAACTCCATGGAAGCGCCTGAGGGCGGCAGCCTCTACACCGACGCCTACAGCGGCCGGACGAGCCTGTCCGTCTCCGGCAAATCGCCCGGCAGCGTGACGGTCACGGCGGTCGGCGCAGGCGGGAACTATTTTCTGTTCCACCCGCTGACGCTCCTGTCCGGCGGCTACATCTCGGACGAGGATTACATGGCCGACCGCGTCGTGCTGGATGCGCAGACGGCGTTCAACCTGTTCGGCAGCAGCGACGTGGCCGGAATGGAGGTTACGATCAACGGCCGGACTTTCCCCATCGCGGGCGTCGTGCAGAGTGAGTCCGATTTTGCGACGAACGCCGCCCTTGCTGCCGGGAACGAAGCCTCGGGCGATACGAGCGGTTCGAGCACGTCCACAGCCATGATCTACATGAGCTACAGCGCGCTGAACGCCATGGCGGAACTGCCCATCGACTGCTATGAGATCGTCCTGCCCGACCCCGTCTCGGGCTTTGCGAAAAAGCTTATGACGGAGAAATTCCCCATCGGCAGCGGCGCAATCGTCCAGAACACCGGACGCTTCTCCGTCTCCGGTCTCATTTCCGTGATGGGCGCGTTCGGAAAGCGCGCCATGACGACGAACGGCGTGATCTATCCCTACTGGGAAAACGCCGCCCGCATGGCCGAGAGCTACGCGGCGCTGTACCTGCTGCTGGGGACGCTGCTGGCCATCATGCCGGTCGTCTGCCTGACGATCGTGCTGGTGAAATTCATCACCGGCGAAGTCCGTAAGGGCTATTATAAAGCCTCCCACGCCATCGAAGACCGTGTGGAGGAAAACAAACGCAAACACTATATCGCAGGCGGCATCTGAACACAAATCGCCCGGCTCTATCCAAAGAGCCGGGCGATTTTCAAAGCCTTCCCTGCAGGGCATCTGTTATTTAACCTGTCACCGCGTTCAGCCGGTATCCTACGCCCCTGACGGTTTGCAGGAGCTTGGGGGCTGCCGGATCGTCATGCTATCATATCCTTTGCAGACAGTATCGCATCAATCCCGCGCTATTTTGAAACAGATTTGAAACAAACGCGCTTTTTGCACACGCAGGACAACGGCTATACGATGCGATCTACTCCGCATACCAATCTGCTTGCGGAACAATGGGCTGGGAGATATCGTAATAGGTCAGGCCAGTTTCGCCGATGACGGACAACTGCACGGCGGTGATGCTGTCCAGTGCGCAGAGCGTGGCGGCGATGGCGCGCACAGCGTTCGCTGCCTGCTGCGCGGAGACGTCGCAGCTCATGAAGTCGTCGGACAGGACTACGCTGGCTGAGCCATTCGTGACGGAAAGATCGAGCACCTGCGTCCGGTAGGGGATGGCCCGCGTCAGATTCACGGGAACCTCGCGGCTGACAAGCGCCTGCAGCGCAAGCAGCGGAAGCTGCTCCGGATCGGCGGTGCGGACAACGGCCTCACGCGCGGTGAGCAGGCCGTCCCTGTCTGGGTAATACAGGCGCACGGCATATTCCGGCTGGTCGGCGGACGCGTCGTACAGCAAAAACTGATCTGCCGTATAGGTGGCCTCTGTCTGCCGCTGCGTGCGCACAAGGCGCACACGGTCCACGCCGTCCAGCTGCGTCATGGTGAGCGTCAGACAGGCTGCCGCCAGCGACGCCGGAAGACCCTCCGGCGCGGTTTCGTCCAGAAGCAGCGTCAGCGTGCCGTCCTCGCAGGAATCAAAGGCGCAGCTGCTGCTGAGCCCGTCCGGGAGGGAGAAGCCTTCCCCGGCAGGCGCGGTCAGATATTGCTGCAGCACAGCGTCCGGGCGTTCGTCCGGCACAGACACGGGACGTGCGGCAAGCGCGCCGATCCCGGTATCCGCGCCTTCGCCGGTGCAGTAATAGAACTGAAGCTGCGGTTCATCGGTGCTGCGGGGATAGACCGGTGCGGAGCAGCTGCAGAGCATACTCGCCGCCAGCAACACGGCAAGCAGGCGGAGCTTCTTTTTACGCATCCGGGTCGCCCTCCTCTCCGGAACCGAAGCTTGGAAACGTGACGGTAAAGCACGAGCCCTCGCCGACTGTGGAGCGGACTGTGATCGTGCCGAAATTCCGCCCGACCATCTCATGCACGATGGAAAGGCCGAGTCCCGCGCCGCCTGCCTGACGGCTGCGGGCCTTGTCGACGCGGTAGAAGCGGTTGAAGATGGACTCCAGCGCGTTTTCGGGGATGCCGCTGCCGGTATCCTCCACATCGATGACAACGGTATCGTCCTCCTGCCGCACCCGGACATGGACGCTGCCGTTTTCCCGGTTATATTTGATGCCGTTTTCCACGAGATTGAACAGGATCTGATACGCATCGTCCTCAAAGGACAAAATCGTGCAGCCCTTTTCCACACTGGCCGTCAGCTTGACTGACTGCCGGTCGGCCAGCGGCACGAGCATACGGAACACGCGCGAGAGCGTCTGCCCGACGTCGACGACCTCGTGCTCACCGCCCTCTGTCTCGTCAGCCGAGGCCCGGCTGAGCGTGAGCAGCTTCTGCGCCATGCGCGTCAGCCGGTCGGACTCTGCGCCGATGTCGGCGACGAATTCCCGCATCGTGTCTGCGTCCATCTCGTTTTGCAGGATGGAGTCGGACAGCAGCTTGATAGACGCCAGCGGCGTTTTGAGCTCGTGCGAGGCGTCGGAGACGAACTGCCGTTCGGTGATCTCTGTCTGCTGCAGCTTGTCGGTCAGCTTGTTGAACTCCGCCGCCAGCGTCGCGTACTCGTCCGAGCCGCGCATTTGAATTTTGTGGCTGTATTCGCCCTCGCGCACAAGGCGCATGGAGGTCATGATCCGCCGCATACGGCTCGAACCGGTCACGGTAAACACGACCGCGCACAAAAAGATGATCCCGATCAGCACCAGCGAGCCGCGGAAGATCGTGCGCTCGAGACTTGCGATGATGCTGCCCTGCGAGGCGTCGTATTCCATCAGATACACGCACCCCACGACGGTATCATGCAGCAGAACCGGCGAGGCAGCGTAGCTCTTGAGCGTGCTGTTTTCATAGACGCAGTGAAAAAAGTCGCTGCCGCCCAGCGCCTGCACGACAGGCTCAAGCAGGACGAATTTGCCCTCGGCATTCTGGCCGGGGACGGAATCATAGAGCGCGCGGCCCGACGCGTCGGTCACGATCAGGCGCGTGACGTTCATATCGCCGATGACGGCGATGATCTGCTCCGCCGTCTCCTGCGTCAGCGCGTCCACGCCGGAGAACGAGGACGTGACGACCTTCAGCTTATCCTGCGCGGACGAGCATTTTGCCTTGAACATCAGATCGCGCGAGGCGGAGGCAGAATAAATATTCAGAAACACGAGCACGAGGACCGTAACGGCCATATACGCCAGCGCGTTGCGGATCTGCGAGCTTGACGGCATGAGCCGCCTGCGCCGTTCAGTACTTGAAATAGTAGCCAACTCCCCACTTGGTCAGAATATGCTCCGGCTGGGCAGGATTTTTTTCGAGCTTTTCGCGCAGCCGCCGAATATGCACGTCCACCGTGCGGATTTCGCTGCTGACGTCGTAGCCCCAGATCGCGTCGAGCAGCGTCTCGCGCGAATATACGCGGTTGGGATTGCGCATCAGAAGCTCCATGAGGTCGAATTCCTTCGCCGTCAGATCGACCGGCACATCCTCGCGGAACGCGCTGCGGCTGCTGCGGTCAAGCGTGATGTGCCCGCAGACGAGCGTCTGCTCCGGCGTCTGTTTTTTTGCCGTACCGGCCCGGCGCAGAAGCGCCCGGATACGCGCCTTGAGTTCGAGAATGTTGAACGGCTTTGTGAGATAGTCGTCCGCGCCGTGCTCAAAGCCCAGCAGCTTGTCCATATCCTCGGACTTGGCGGTCAGCATGATGATGGGAACCTGCGAAAACTCCCGAATTTTCGTGCAGGCTTCCAGCCCGTCGAGCCGGGGCATCATCAGATCGAGCACGATCAGATCCGGCGTTTCGCTCGCCGCCAGCTCCACGGCCTCCATGCCGTCGCAGCCGGTCACGACCTCGTAGCCGTCGTTTTCCAGATTGAATTTAATGCCCTTGACGAGCAGCTTTTCATCATCTACAACCAGAATTTTCATTCGCTTTCCTCCACATAGACGTATGGACGCAGCTGTTCCAGCAGTCCCTCTCCAATACCCTCGACGTCCAGCAGCTGTTCGACCGTGACAAATTTCCCATACGTGTCCCGGTACGCGAGAATGCGCTCCGCCGTCTTTTCGCCCACGCCCGGAAGGGCCAGAAGCTCTTCCTTTGCCGCTGTGTTCAGGCAGACGCGGGCGCTTTTTTCGGCAGCGGTGGCCGCCTTTTCCTCGACCCGGCTGCGCCATTCATCCTGCGCCGTGCTGCCGGGCGCGGTGCGCTGTGTTTCGAGAAGCGGCCCGCGCAGTGTCGCGCGGCCGAGAAAGAACGCGCCGGCGAACAGAACGATCGCCGCGCTCCATAGAACCAGCGCCGGATCAACACGCTTTTTCCGCATACAGCTGCCTCCATTTGACATACCGGGCCATCCTGTTATATAATATGTAAAACAGTATACCATATTTTTTTGCTTCTGTACAATCCGAACAGAATAAAATGGAGATAAAAATGAAAAAAACAAAGGCTCTTTCCCTGCTGCTTTCCCTGCTCCTGCTGCTGTCCTCCCTGACGCTGCCGCTTCTTGCGGTGGATGCCGAGACGGCGGCAGACCCGGAGCAGACGCAGACCGACAGCGCGGACGCTCCCGCAGAGGACGACAGCGTCCCGGAGGATCGGCTGCTTTCCTCGCGGACAAGCTTCTCCGTCGCGGCCAAGGCCGCGCTTCTCATCGACCTCAACACGGGCCGCGCCGTCTATGAGCAGGACGCGGACGAGCGCGTGTATCCTGCCAGCCTGACCAAGATCATGACCTGCCTGCTGGCGCTGGAAAACGGCAATTTGTCCGATGTTGTGACCGTTTCGGCCTCCGCGCTCGACGATCTGGACGCCGATTCGAGCGTCGCGGGGCTGCAGGTCGGCGAGCAGATGACGCTGGAAAATCTGCTGTACTGCATGATGGTCGTCTCCGGTAACGATGCCTGCAACGTCATTGCCGAGCATATTGCCGGCTCCGTGGCGGATTTTGTCCGCATGATGAACCAGCGTGCCTATGAGCTTGGCTGTCTCAACACGCATTTCAGCAATCCCCACGGTCTGCACGACGAGAGCCACTACACCACTGCGCGCGATCTGTCCATCATCACGCAGGCCGCGCTCAAGAGCGAGAACTTCCGCCAGATCGTCGACACCTATGAATATCAGCTGCCTGACGACAATATGCGGCAGAACATCCCCAAGCTCAAGACGACCAATATGCTGATCTACCGCTCCCTGTCCAATACGCTCTATTATTCGCGCGCGCACGGCATCAAGACCGGCTATACCAGTCAGGCAGGCCGCTGCGTCATTTCCGAGGCGACGGGCGACGGTCTTGATCTTCTGGGCATCGTCTGCGGCGCAGCCACGACGGTGCTTGACAGCGGCGATCTGCTCATGGAGAACTTTACGGAGTGCGCACGGCTGTTCGACTATGGCTTTGACAATTACTCATACCTGCCGATCATGTCGCCTCTGTACCCGGTCGACCAGGTGAAGATCAACAACTCCGCCGGCGCCGAGGCGGTCGCCGTTGCGCCGGAGGACGAGATCAAGGTTCTGCTTCCGAACGACTATGACCCTGATAAGATGGTCACGGATATCCAGCTCAACAGCGAAAGCGTCGACGCGCCCGTCCGCGAGGGCGATGTGCTCGGCTCGGTCACGGTCAGCTATGCCGGGGAGATCCTTGGACAGACGAAGCTGCTTGCCATCACCGATGTGGCGCGCTCGGAATTTTCGTCCGCCGCAGCCGGGACGGAGGCATATATCCAGAAAAACTGGTGGAAGTGGGTCGTGATCGCGATCTTTGCCGCCATCGGCGTGATTCTGGTGCTGATCGTGCTGTACCAGCTGCGCAAGCGCCGCTACCGCCGCAAGCGCATGGAGCAGCGCCGCCGCGCATTGGAGAACCAGCGCCGCCGCTTCCGCGAGGGCTACGACCTGCCGGTCGATGAGCTGGAACAACGGTAAAGGAGGGCGCTTCATATGCTGAACTGGGAATCGCTTCAGACCGCCTGCCTGTCCTGCACCAGCTGCCCGCTGTCGCAGACGCGGCACAACGTCGTCTTCGGCGTCGGCCCGCAGGACGCGGAGGTCATGTTCGTCGGCGAGGGGCCGGGCGAAAACGAAGACCTGCAGGGCGAGCCGTTTGTCGGCGCGGCGGGGAAATTTCTCGACGAAATGCTCTCGATCATCGATCTGGGCCGGGAAAACTGCTATATCACGAACATCGTCAAGTGCCGTCCGCCCAGAAACCGCGACCCGATGCAGACCGAGCAGGATGCGTGCATCGGCTTTCTGCGTGCGCAGACGAAGCTCATCCAGCCGAAGATCATCGTCTGCCTTGGCCGCATCGCGGCCATGCGCCTCATCCGTCCGGATTTCAAGATCTCCTGCGAACACGGACAGTTCACCGAAAAGGGCGGCATCCTCTTCACCGCGCTCTATCACCCCTCCGCCCTCCTGCGCGACGAAACCAAGCGCCCGGACACCTTTTCAGATCTCAAGGCCCTCCAATCCAAAGTCCGCGAGGTCTGCACAAGAACCTTATAACCGCCAAGGGGCGCGCCGCAGGGCGCGTCCTTCCTGCTTTGCGGCGCGGGCGCGCCCAAGGCTTCCCCGCGGGAAACTGGCTGCGGAGCGAAGCGGAGCAGACAGATGAGGGACGACAGCAGCCGCGTTTTGCTTCAGATTATCAGAAATTCGCAGCTGCTCCCCGACCCTCATCCGGCCCTTCGGGCCGCCTTCCCCGGCGGGGAAGGCGTTCGGTGCATACACGTAAAGCGTTATGTGCTGCAACGAACTGCAAACCCCGTTCGTGGTTCGGCTGCTCTCTGCGCGGCCTTTTTTGGCATAGCCTATGCAGCACTTGTAGCATATAACAAAAACCCGTACAGTCTGGATGCAGACATTACTGTCAAAGAACTGTACGAGCGCTGGACAAAAGAATATTTCAAAACACTAAAAAATGATTCCAGTCGTGGTGGAATAAAGGCCGCCTGGGCATAGTATACCCGATAAAAGCATCAGAACTTCGTGCATATCATACATTTGAAATAAAAAGTTCTTGAGTTGCAATGATTTTCGGCTGCTACATATTTTTACAGTGGAAAATGAAGACCAAAGTGTATATAATAGAGTAACATCGCAGAGGAGGCTTTTGGTATGCAGATCGATCTATCGAAAAAAGAGTTCCGCCGTCTTCTGGATATGGTTTACATCGGAAACTGGATTCTCAACTCGACCCGCGGGGACGACCGCTTTGCGGATTACGACGATTTGGAATCCAAGCTCTTCGCGCTGTGCCGGGAGCAGGGCATGGATACGCTCGTCGAACGGTACGAGGGGACGGATGTGCCGTCCCGCGCCTTTTCCGACGGCGGCATCCACGAGGCCATCATGGACTATGAGGACACGGTGTTCTATGAAATTCTGGCCGAGGAGCTTGCGCGGCGCGATATGGAGTATCAGCCGGTATCCAACGACAATTACGAGGAGCTTGTCTCCCGCATGGACGACTACATTGCGGAATTCGAGGCCCACGGGACGGACAATATTCTCATTTCCGACATGGATCAGCCATAACAGAAAACGCCAATGCCGCATCGGGCATTGGCGTTTTTACGTTTCTGCATTATCCGGCGGCGCGCCAGTATGGGTCTGCGCCGAGCGCCTGCAAGGCGCTGACCGTCTCAGCGGCGGACAGGGGGATGGAATCGACATACAAGCTGTCCGTCTGACCGGGAACGTCCGTGCTGACGGTGAAGATCAGGGACAGGGGCGTATAATTGCTGCCATCGCTCTGCTTTGTGCTGCCGCTCACGTCCGCCGCGCCGAGGCGTCCCGCGTTGATATCGTCCAGACAGGCCTCGTAGACCCGCCACGCGTCGCTGCCGGTCAAATCGAGGCTTGCGCCGGTGTCGTAGGAGGAGACGTAGCACGAGAGCACGCTTTTCTCCGTGCGCGGCGTGTCGAAGCCCGTGCGGGTGCGGACGCAGACGGGACTGTTATAGAGCGCGGAAAAGCGCGAAATGAGGCTGTCCGGGTCTTTCAACTCGGCGTCGTTGTAGACGATGCTGTAATAGCGCTCGGTGAGCGTGCCGTCTGCCATACGGTAGGTGATATAAAACTGCTCCGTGTAATCGGCGCCGAGCTGATATGCGTGTCTGCGGTGCTCCTGCGCGCCTTTTTCCGCAATGGCCGCCGCGTGCAGGGCAAGAACATCCTGCACAAACGCATCGTCCTGCGTGGTATACAGGCCGCTCGACTGGTAATGCGTCAGCCCGGCAGCCTGCACCGCGCCGCGCTCCGGCAAATACCGCGAGTAGCCGAACAGGTCAAACTCCGCCGCGCCGAAGGCGAGCAGCAGCGCAAGACAGCAGATGCCAAGCCCCAGCCAGCCAGACCGGAACACGTGGATCGTCTTCTGCAGAAGCATTTTTCCCACGAAATAGCCCACGAACGCACCCACAAACAGAAACAGCAGCACATACCAGAAGTTATCCGCTGTTTGGCTGGAAAACAGCTCTGCCATCAGTGCGCCGAGCACCAGCGCGCAGCCGATCGTGAATACATACAGTGCGACCGGGCGCAGCCAGCCGACCGCGATCACGTCGCCGCTGCGTTCCATTTCACGGTGCTTTAAAAGCAGGAACGCGCACAGCGCGAACACCAGCCCCAGCGCGGCCAGCGCGCCGAGATAGCCCCAGCCCTCCAGCTGCGGGTTCAATTCCATATAGTACATACCGTCGCGCTCGGCCCAGTCCGTCGCAACGCGGAAGCCGCCCTGCAGCAGCCCCAGCACCGGCGTGGCGTGCAGCGCAAACGACTGCATGGTGCTGCTCTGGCTGTAGGGCATACCGTAGACGAACGTAAAAAGCAGGTGCCGCACGATGGCTTCCAGAACAAAGAACGTAAAATTCAGGATCACATAGACGATGGGCATCGCAGCCATCTGCCCCACAACGCAGCAGACCAGCACCGCGAACGAGAAAAACAGCAAAAAGCCCAGCATCGCCGCGGCAAAGACCTGCATCGCGGGCACGAACGCCGCCGCGCCGAAGCCTGCGCCCACCGCCCATAAAAGCAGCGACGACAAGAGCGCGGGCGCAGCGCACAGCAGCACGCCCGTCAGATAATTCGTCAGAAACAGCGTCTCGCGCCGCACGGGCAGCGCAGCGTAGAAATAGGCCGTGCCCGCCCGGAACAGCCAGGAAAACAGCACCCATGCCAGAAGCCCGCCGAGCAGGAACGGAACGATGGAGGCGTTGAAGCGCGCATAGCTCAGGAGCGTTTTTTCAATCTGCACGATATAATTATCCGCACCGGACGAAAGGCCCCGGCAGAAGGAAAACAGCCGCAGCGGCAGAAGCAGCTCGTAAAGCGTGTATAGAATCCAGACCGGCGCGGTCATTTTCAGTGCCCGCCGGAAGACTGCGTGGTCAAAGCACGAGATTTTTGACGTCATAGCCGGTCCCTCCCAACTCGTAGATGAAGATCTCCTCCAGACTCAGCGGCAGCAGATCGCAGAGCATCGGCGCGCTGGCCGCCAGCTCGTCCGCGACGGTCTGCGGATCGCCGCGCAGGATCAGCGTCTGCACCCGCCCGAGCGTGCTTTCATGCAAGATTTGGAGCGATTGCGGCAGCGGGTTCTCCGTCACGAGCTGCACCTTGACGAAATTGTCCTGCAGGTCGGACAGCGACCGCTCCAGAAGCATATGGCCCATGTGCATGATGCCGACGTGGTCGCAGATGTCCTCCAGCTCGCGCAGATTGTGCGACGATACCAGCACCGTCGTGCCGTAGCCCGCCACATCCTCGACGACCAGACTCCAGATCTGCCGCCGCATGACGGGGTCAAGCCCGTCGACCGGCTCGTCGAGCACGAGATAGTCCGGCCGCAGGCTCAGCGTCAGCCAGAAGGCCGCGTGCTTCTGCATCCCCTTGGAGAACCGGCGCAGCGGCGTTGCCTCGTCCAGCCGGAACACATCGCGCAGCGCCGCGTAGCGCTTTGCGTCAAAGCGCGGGTACATCGTGCGGTAAAAAGCCGCCAGCTCCCGGAGCGTCCCGCCGCCGAATACGCCGAGATTGTCCGGGATATAGCCGATGCGGCTCTTGACGGCCGGGTTTTCATAGACCGGCAGACCGCCGATGGTCACGCTGCCAGAATCCTGACGGAAAATGCCTGTAATATGGCGAATGGCGGTGGTCTTTCCCGCGCCGTTTGAGCCGACAAGCCCGTAGACCGCGCCCTGCGGCACGGTGAGCGTCAGATCGTCCAGCGCGCGCTTTGCGCCGCCGAAGGTTTTTGTCACGTGCGAAAGTTCAATCATCTGTCGGTTCCTCCTGCGTCAGAAGCGACGCGAGCGCCTCTGCGCTCAGTCCGAGCGCGCGCAGCCGCTGCGCCGCTGCCCGGAATGCGTTGAGGGCCTCCTTTTTCTGCTGCTCGGCAAGCCGGTCGACCTGCGCGACGAACGAGCCCTTCCCGGCGACGGAAAGAATGTACCCTTCCGATTCCAGCTCCCGGTAGGCGCGCTGGATGGTGTTGGGATTGATGGCCAGCTGCCCGGCCAGCTCCCGCACAGACGGAAGCCTGCTGCCGGGCGGCAGCGCTCCCGTCAGCATCAGTCTGCGCAGCTCGGCCTGGATCTGCTCATAAATGGGCCTCGGATCCCGGTAATTGATCGCGATCACGGAAGTTTTCCTCCCCAACTGTATGAACTGTATTGATACAATTATATCACACGCCGCGCATAAAGTCAACCGCATTCGACAGCACCCACCCCTGCCGATTGCGCCGCCGCTGCGGTTTTGGTTGACGGAACGCACCTTCGCGCGGTATGATAAAGAAAAAAGAAAGGCGGACAGTGCAATGAATGAACCGTATGAATTTTATGAAGCAGGCGCGGACTATGTCCGGACAAGAATGCCGTTTGCGCCGCAGATCGCGGTGATCCTCGGCTCATCGCTTGGGCCGTTTGCGGAAAGACTTCAGAATACCGTCGAGATCGACTATCACGAGGTCCCGAATCTCCCCGTTTCCACGGCCCCCGGCCACGCCGGAAAGCTGATGTTCGGCGAGCTGGCCGGAAAGAAGCTCGTGTGCCTCGCGGGACGCTTTCACAGCTACGAGGGCTACGATTTCGAGCAGCTGACGCAGCCGGTGCGGCTTTTGAAGCTGCTCGGCGTCCGTGCGCTGATCGTGACGAACGCGGCGGGCGGCGTGAATCTTGCCTATCATCGCGGCGATTTCATGCTGATCGCCGACCACATCAAGCTCAACGGCTCCAGCCCCATGCGGGGCCGGAACGTGGACGAATTCGGCCCGCGCTTCTTTGACGTTACGCGGATGTACACGCCGGAGCTGCGCGAGCTGGCGAAGTCCTGCGCGGCAAAGCTCGGCTTTTCCGTGCACGAGGGCGTGTATTTCTTCATGCCCGGCCCGCAGTTTGAAACGCCTGCCGAAATTCGCGCCATCCGCCTGCTCGGCGGCGACGCCGTGGGGATGTCGACTGTAACGGAGGCCCTGACGGCGGCGCACTGTGGTCTGCCGCTGCTGGGCATTTCCGTGATCACCAACATGGCCGCCGGCATCACGGGCGAGGCCGTCTCCGGCGAGGAGGTCAACGAGACGGGCGCGGCGGTCGCGGAGCGGTTCAGCCGCTATCTTGAAAAAATTCTGGAGGAGATGGATGTATGACACAGTTCCGGGCCGATGAAGGGCTGGCCTTCATGCTGCAATATGAAAACGTTGCGTGGTACGATGCGGGCGAGGTGCGGATTCTCGACCGCCGGATCTATCCGGCGAAAATCGAGTTTGTCCGCTGCAAAACGCACGTGGAGGTCATGCAGGCCATCCGCGACATGGTCACGCAGAGCGCGGGGCCGTATACGGCGGCGGCCATGGGCATGGCGCTGGCCGCATATGAGTGCCGGGAAAAACCGGCGGAGGAGCAGCTGCGCTTTTTGCAGGCGGCGGACGAAACTATTTCGAACGCGCGTCCGACCACGTACAAGCGGATGAAGCTGGTCTGTGACGGCTGTCTGGAGGCGGCGAAGCTGGCGCTCCGCGAGGCGCGGCCCGTCGATCTTGCCATCCGGGAGCACGCCGTAAACGCCAACAACCGCCGCTACAGCAAGGTAAATGAGATCGCAAGGTATCTCGTGCCACTCATCCCAGACGGCGGCACGGTCATGACGCAGTGCTTCGGTGAAACGATCGTCGGCATGATGCTGAAGGAGGCGAAGCAGGCCGGGAAGACCTTCCGCCTGTTCTGCCCGGAGACGCGGCCTTATTTTCAGGGAGCGCGCCTCACGGCCACGGTCTGCCACGATATGGGCTTCGACGTGACCGTCATCACCGACAATATGCCCGCATTCGTCATGGAGCGCGAGCACGTGGACCTCTTTACCTGCGCGGCGGACGCGATCTGCCTCGACGGCTATGTCGTCAACAAGGTCGGGACGCTCCAGATCGCCATCTGCGCCAATCACTTCGGCATTCCAACCTTCGTTACCGGCGCGCCGGATATCGGCCACGAGACAAAGGACACCGTCAAAATCGAGATGCGCGACCCGGAATTTACCCTGCAGGCCATGGGTGTGCGCACGGCGGCGCAGGGCGTGAAGGGCTATTATCCCGCCTTCGACATGACCCCGCCGCACCTCATCTCCGGCATCGTCACCGACCGGGGCGTGTTCTCCCCATTCGATCTGCACCGCTACTTCGCCGGCGGCGGAGCGGGGGAGTACGATACTGTAGTCTGAGGCTGCGGGATCCTGCAATTTGCGCATAGTCAGACCGCACGCCTCTTGCGTTTCCGGCGGGGCTTTGCTACAATGTGTGCGGACAAATGCCAGACAGAAGGGAAGCGATCCTCATCGCAAGCACAAATGCCAGCCGACCGTCCAAGAAACGGATCCTGACGGTCTGCGTCAAGCTGTTTCTTGAGCAGGGCTATAAAAAAACCACCGTCGCCCAGATCGTGCAGCAGGCGTCGGTTTCCAACAGTATTTTTCAGAATATTTTCCGCGCCAAGGACGGCGTACTGACCGAGCTGGCGCAGTTCATGCTCTCCAATCAGTTCGCCATGGCCCGCAGCACGGCGGGCACACAGCTGCCGCCGATCTATGTCTACGCCGTGGAGACGGCCATTCAGATGACGCTGACGGAGCTGAACGAAAATCTGCGCGAGATCTATATTGAGGCGTACACGCAGAAGGAAGCGTCGGACTATATCTTCCGCGAGACAGCAAAGGAGCTTTACCAGATCTTTAGCCCCTATCAGCCGGAGCTGACCGAGCAGGATTTCTATTTTATGGAGATCGGCTCTGCCGGGATCATGCGGGGCTTTATGGCGCACCCGTGCGACGAGGCGCTGACGCTGGAAAAGAAGCTTCGTACGTTCCTCACCATGAGCCTGCGGTCGTACCACGTCCCGGAGGACGAGATCAAAAAGGCCGTGGACTTCATCGGCGGCATGGACATCCGCGCCGTCTCCGAGCGCGTCATGCACGAGCTGTTCAAGGGCCTTGCCATGCGCTTTGAATTCACACTGTAATAATTTTAGAACGAGGCCGCTGCGCACCGCAGCGGCCTCGTTTAAGCGTGTCAAAAAAGTCCGATCATAATCGATATAGCGCTGCTTCGTAGGGGCGGACGACTCTGTCCGCCCGCTGGATGCAGTGCTTTTTTCGGAAATCCAGAGCGAATCCGTATGCACTTCTCCACTTGCTTGTAGGGGTCGATGCCTACATCGACCCGGCAGATTGCACCGTTTTTACGGAAATCTGCGGCGAATTCGTAACTTCCAGACGGGCCGATGTGTACCGGCAAGCGGCGGACCCACATCCGTAACGCTCCTTCGTCGCGAGCGGCTGTGACCGGAATCGGCCCCTACAGAGTACTGCGAGAATTTGCGGCTGCTCATCGGGCGGACAGAGGCGTCCGCCCCTACGCCAGCCTCGGAAACTCTACACAAAATAGGAAAACAATAGTTTTTTGACAGACTGGAACGAGGCCGCTGCGCACCGCAGCGGCCTCGTTTCTGTTACGATTCCTTCCACGCCATCCCTGACGCCCGCTATTTTACCGCCCCGGAGCCCGTCTTCTGGCCTGCAATCCTCGAACTCGTCCTGAGCGGATACCGGATCCAGTAAATATTTAGGGAAATTTAAGAGATTTCAGGGAAAAGCTGTGGTATACTGGAAGAAAAATAAGGAGGAATGCATCATGAAACGCTGTCTGATTCTCATGCTGCTGCTCGGCCTGCTCCTGACCGGCTGCCGGAAGCAGACGCAGCCGGAGCAGCTGCCCACTGCGGAGACAATTGACACACAAGCCAACACCGAACCCGCTGCACAGACACCGGAGCAGACGCTGACGCTCGGTATGATCGACTTTGACTCGGAAAAGAGCGTGCTCCGCAGTATGATCCAGAGCTATAATTTCTCCGGCGCACCGTTCAGAATCGAAATCCTCAACTACGCCGACGGCGCGGAAAGCCGCGCAGACGCCGTGACGCGCATGACGACGGAGCTGCTGGCTGGAAACGTGCCAGACCTGCTCGATTGCAGCGATCTGAGCGGCGCGCAGTACGCGGGCTACGCAAAAAACGGCATTCTGCTGCCGTTGGACGGGATGCCGGACGCGGAGCTCCTGTCCGGCATTCTGAAGCCATGCTATGTGGACGGGAAGCTTTATTCCATCGTCGGAGCCTTTGCGCTCGACCCGCTGTTCGGCCCGGCGGAGAAGCTCGGCGCGTCGCTGGAAACGTCGGTCGAGGACGTGCTGCTCGGCGCGGTCCCGGACGTCAGCTTTTTCTGGGGCGGCGAGGACCTGCTCAGCGTCTACTGCCGCCACGCGGCGGAGCAGTATCTGGACTATGATACACAGACCGCCTCCTTCGAGAGCGAGAAATTTTTGAATATCCTGACTGCCTGCGCAGCTGTTTCTTCCGCAGCGCCTGCCCCGGACAGCATCATGCAGCAGCCGATGCACTCCGCCGCAATGTACCGGTCCATGCAGATTTCCTGGTACCAGCAGACCGGCGGCGCGTTCCGTGTGCTTGCCCTCGACTCGGACGGCGGGACGGCATATCAGCCGGTTCTGCAGCTCGGCGTCTGCGTCGGCTCCACCATGCAGGAAGCGGCGGAGGAGGCGCTGCGGAACATGCTGCGGGAAGACTTCCAGCTGACCATTGCAGACGCGTTCCCCGTCAACCGCGCCGCGCTGCGCGAGCTGATGCAGAAGGAGATCGAAGCCCAGAAGACTGAGCAGCAGACGGCCATCCGCGAAGAGGGCCGCGTTGAGGTCGGCGAGGCAGGCGATCTTGCGTTTCTGTTTGACGAAGCCGCAGCCGATGATCTGATGAACGTGCTGGAGCACGCCGACTGCCGTTCCTGCGGCAATCAGGAGATTCTGAAGATCATCCTTGACGAGGCGGACGCCTTTTTCAAGGGCCGGAAAACCGCGCAGGAGGCGGCGCAGGTCATGGACAGGCGTGCGGCGCTGTTTATCGCGGAAGCAGGATGATACAGCCGGGCGGCAGCGGATATGCCGCCCGGTTCTTTCTGTTGACAACCGTAATCAAATGTGCTATGTTATGATTACAGACGTAAACAACAGGAGGGCGACACGGTGAACAGAATCGATCTGACACAAGCGGAATGGCAGCTTATGGAGAAGCTCTGGGAGCACGCGCCGCAGACCGGGCGTGAGCTGACGGAGGCGATGGCGGCGCAGACCGGCTGGAACCGCTCGACGACGCTGACGCTTCTGCGGCGGCTGATGGAGAAGGGGGCGGTGCGCTGTGACGCGCAGGGACGCAAAAACGTCTTTTATCCCGCCGTCCGCCGCGAGGATGCAGCCGCGCAGCAGACGCGTGATCTGCTTGGCCGCGTGTATAAGGGGAGCCTGAGTATGCTCGTCAGCGAGATGACGAAGCGCGAGGCGCTCCCACAGCGCGAGATCGACGAGCTGCACGCACTGCTGCAGGAGATGGAGGAGAAAAAGCGCCATGGCTGAATGGTTTGTTTCGTCCGCCGTGTTGGCGGCGCTGCTCATCGGAGCACACTATCTGCTGCGCGGGAAAATCAGCGCAAGATTGCAGTACGCGCTCTGGCTGGTGCTGCTCGTGCGGCTGCTGCTGCCGCTTTCCATCGGGAAAACTGCCGTCAGCGTGGCAAATCTTCTGCCGGAGGCCGAACCGGCCACGGTCATACAGGCGGAACCTGCCGCTGTGCTGCCCGCGCAGGCGGCCAGCGCACCGGAACCGTCTGCGCCCGCAGCGCCGGTGCAGACGCCCGTACAGCCGGTGCAGCGCCCGGCATCCATGCCTGCGCAGGCGGAAACGGACAGCGCAGAACCGGAAAAACCTGCGCAGAAACCCGCAGCTTCCGTGCGGAAGATCTTCCTATTTGTATGGGCCTCCGGCGCGGCTTTGCTGGGGCTGTGGTTCCTGTTCTGCAATCTCCGGTACGGTCGGCAGCTGCGGGCGGGCGTTTTGCGCGCGATTGCGCCGAAGGAGGGCCGTCCGGCTGTCCGGCTGACGCGGACTGCGCTGTCGCCATGCCTGTTCGGGCTTTTCCCGCCCGTGATTTACGTGACAATGGACTGCGCGCAGGACGAGCAGCTGCTGCACCACTGCGCGGAGCACGAATATACGCATTATCTCCACCGCGACCACATCTGGGCCGTCCTGCGCGGCGTGTGCCTCGCGCTGCACTGGTTCAACCCGCTGGTGTGGTGGGCGGCGGCGCTTTCCCGCACCGACGCGGAGCTCTTCTGCGACGAGGATACCGTCCGCCGTCTCGGCGAGGACGCACGTGCAGACTATGGCCGCTCGCTCATCCGCATGACGTGCCGCGAACGGGTCGATCCCCTCAGCGCGGCAACGACAATGTCTGGGCGCGGCGGGCAGCTCAAAACGCGCATCATTTCTATCACAAAGCACCCGAAAACCGCAATTCCCGTTCTGATTCTCGTGCTTCTGCTCTGCGCCGCGGCAGTCGGCTGCACGATGACCGGCGCGAAGGATGCCGCGCCTGCACAGCAGACGCCGCAAACATCGGAAAAAACCGAGGACACGCCTGATGAGCCGGAAGCAACGGCAGATACACGCGAGGAGCCGGAAGTGGCAGTGGAATTCACCACCACACAGGATACGGTCACGCTCAGTGTCCCGGCACGATACGAAAACGAAATCACTGCGGACGATTCGTTTATGATCGAAGCGCCGGAGACCGGCGAGCATGACCTGGACGATGTGCTGTTCTCCTTCTACGACAAAAGTCAGGCATCAGAAGACCGCCTCGGCCTCGTCTGGGCGATCCGCGCGTTCCAGTTTGAAGACCCGGCGGAGCTGGTCAAGGACGGCGCAGACCGATGGGTCGAGGAAAATCTTATGGCGCTGAACACGCATCTGCTCGGCACACGCGGCAGCACGGCATATTATTTCTTCTGCCTGAGCCCGTCGGACAAGGCGGTACGGCAGTATGACAGTTCGGACACAGCGGCGGTCAGCTCGTATTACCAGCACGCAGCCGACGGCTTGGATATCTTAAAGGATTTTGTTGTCCGCAACGGCCTTGCGCCGGTGGAGGGCGCGGTCGACTGGGAGGCGTGGTATCAGGAATTCATTCTGCCGCGCATTGAGGCCGAAACGGACCCCGCCGCGGACGCGGCATGGTTCGCCGCGCGCGAACCGGTGGAGCAGTGGCCCGAATTTACCGTGAACGGCACGTCGATCTATGATCTGACACTGGACGATATCCAAAATGTTTACGGCACATATGAACGCATTTTACACTGGGTGTACATCCAGACAGACTACTATGACGTCGTAGAATTTGCGGACGGCTCGCAGGCTGCGGGTTGGATGAACAAGGACGGCACAATCCACTATCCGAACGCCGCATATCTGCGGCTGGATGCCGGGGTCGAGGCCTGCGGCGTCCGCTTCGGCGAGGATTACCGCGAGGCGGCGAACCGCTTCCCGCGTGACGCCGAGCCGGTATTCGAGCAGTTCGACGAACACACGGCGCGGCTGATGCTCGGCGGCGAGATCAGTTACATGGGCAAATACAGCTGCATTGCGTACACGGACGGCATTCCCACAATGCTTGTCGTGTGCGACGAGACAGTCATGACGTTCCATATTGAAAACGGCGTGATCGCCGCCGTCAGCTGGATGGCGCCGGAGGAATCCATGCAGCTGCCCATCACGGAGCAGGAGGCGCAGCAGCGCATGACGATCGACCCGAGCCGTCTGACGGATGAGAACCTGCTAAGCATTCTGATCGGCCCGGAGATCGCGCTTGTCAATAACGGATTTACGTTCGATTCGCCCGCAGACTTGTCGTCAGAGAAGCTGTTTATGCTGTTTCTGTACTGGTCGGTCGATTCCACGCGCGATAATTACAAGCAGGCCGACGGGAAGTATCACTTCACGCAGGACTTTATCAACGATATTCTTTCGCAGCACTTCGGCACCGGCTGCTTCCTATTTGACATCACGCAGTGCGGAGACTATGACGCATCAGACGGCACGGCAGTCATTGAGAACGTGTCCGGCTTCGGCGGCGGCCCGGATCTGCGCATCGCAGACGTGCAGGTGCTGGGGGGCAGCACCGTACAGGTCACGGCGGATTTTTATAACGCCAACCCGTTCTTTGACAACAGCGGCGGTGAGATTCGCTATGCGCGTAAGGTCTATATGCTCGAATTTTACAGCACCGGTGTGCTGTTCCATTCGGCACGGTTCATGCCGCTTTCGGAGGACGATCTGCGGGCGGCCCTGCAGCTGCATACCGGCGAAACGACGGACGATCTGGCGCAGCTGTTCTGGACGTATGACAGCCAGAACCGCAATCTGCTGGGCAGTCTGCCAAGCGGCGACTGGACAGCGCTGCCGCTGACCGAAGACGCGTGGGACGGACTTTCCCTGTTCGTCTACGAGCGCTATGCGCGCGAAAACAACTGGCCGCTGACGATCAGTGAGACGGATTTCGACCATACGCTCGTCCGCTATTTCCCGCTGGGCCGGTACGGCTGGGAAGACCGCAGCTCGCTCTATCTGACGTATGAGGACGGCACGTATACCCGCACCATCAACGACAACCACGGCGCGCGGTACTGTTATCTGAAACGCATCTCCTGCATGACAGACGGAAGCTTCCAGCTGGTGTTCCGCTGTCTCGACGTGCCAGAGCTCACGGAGTACGCGGACGCGTCTGCGGACGTGCGCGCGGTCTACGACCATGCGGGCGTGACGGAGATGCAGCCCGCAGAATTCCGCGCAGCAGTTTACCGTGCATTCGCTGACGGCGTCATTCCCCTCGGAACCGGCATGACGGAGCTGACCGTGACTGTCCGCCTGACCGGCGAAGCGCGGTATCCGTTCCAGTTCCTGTCGGCCAGGGATGGATAACCAGAGCGGGATTTTCGGCGGCTTCCTTGATGGTCAGCTGCAAAGCTGCTTGATCTGCTGTAGGGGCTGACGACTCTGTCGGCCCGATAAATGTTGCGAATTTGCCGTGAATTTTCGTGAAAGCGCTGCGTTCTGCGGGCGGACAGAGTCGTCCGCCCCTACGCCCAAATTGGTAAGCACTTTCAAGAAATAGGTTGACAAATGTAGCCTTGCGTGCTATGATGGGTCTACAAAAGTAAACCAAGGAGGGATATCCTGTGCAATTATGCCAAAGCGAATGGACCGTGCTGCAAAGCCTGTGGGAGCGGCAGCCGCAGACGCTCATGCAGCTGGTGGAGGATTTGAAGCTCCGCGCCGGATGGTCGGCCAGCACGAGTAAGACCATGGCCGCCCGCATGACGGAAAAGGGCCTTCTGCGCTACGAGGGCAAGCCCCGGCGCTATTACCCGAACGTCACCCGCGAGGAAGCCGGGCTGGAGGAAACCGAGCAGCTGCTTTCCCGCGCGTTCGGCGGGAAGCTCGGTCTGCTGGTCAGCAATTTCGCTGACCACGGAAAAATCGGAAAGGATGAACTTGAAGAACTCTATGCCATTTTGGACAAGGCTGCGGGCCGCGAGGAATAGGGGAGGGGAACCATGCTGGAAATTCTCATTTCATCGACCGTTCTGATCCTTGCGCTGACCGCGCTTCGATTTTTCCTGCGCGGGAAACTCAATCCGCGCCTGCAATACACGCTCTGGCTGCTCGCCGCGCTGCGGCTTTTGCTGCCGGTCTCGCTGGTCAGAAGCCCGGTCAGCGTGATGAACGCCGTCCCGGACGTGCCCGCCGCCGTGCAGCGGCTGACTGCTCCGGAAAATCGCCGTGCCCCGCAGACGGACAATACGCAATCCCCGGTGCAGACTGCCTCTGAGACGGAAACTGCGCCCACAGAGGCGCAGACGCAGCTGACGGGCAGCACGATTTTGAAACTCGTCTGGCTGACTGGCGCGGCAGCGATGGCGCTGGTTGTTCTGGCGCAGAATCTGCGGTTTCTCCGGAGACTGAAAAGAATCCGGCAGCCGTTTGCCTGCCCGAAAAGCCCGGTTCCGGTCTGGGTGGCGTCCGGGCTGCCGTCGCCGTGCCTCGCGGGGCTGTTCAGGCCTGAAATTTATCTCACGCCCGAAGCGGCGCAGGACCCGGAGACACGCCAATTCGTCCTTCGTCACGAGCTGGCGCATTATCACGCGCGGGATCAGCTCTGGAGCCTCCTGCGCCTCATCTGCCAGTGTCTGTACTGGTTCGACCCCTTCGTGTGGCTTGCCGCGGCGCTTTCCCGGCGCGACTGCGAGCTGGCCTGCGACGAGCGGGTGCTGAAAGACCTCGACCCCGGCAGCCGGGTAAGCTATGGCCGCGCGCTGCTCAGCCTCGTCGCGCCGAAGCGGGCGCGGGGCCAGCTGCTGTCCTGCGCGACGACGATGCAGCTGGGTCGAAAGAGTCTCAGAGAGCGCATCACACTTATCGCGAAAAAGCCGAAAATGGCGGCGTATACCCTCGTTTTTGTGCTGGTCTTAAGTCTTGTTCTGACGGCCTGCACGTTTACAAGTGCGCCGGTGCAGCCGGAGCCGGAACCTGTACCGGAACCCGTACAGACAGAACTCGAGCCGGTACAGCCGGAGGAACCGCCGGCTGATACAGAAGCGCCCCAGCCCGTCGAGGATGACCCGGAGGCAGACTTCCAGATGGCGTTTCCGATGCTGAATTACGCGTCGTTCCAGCGCTATCTGGACGAGCACCCCGAGACGCTGGACAGCGGCTGGGAGCATATCCGCATCAACGAAGCGGGCTTCGACGACGCGGGCACGAGCATCGAGACGCAGCAGGGCGATCAGGTGCTGGCCGTCGATGCGGAATACGGCATTGTGCTCGTGCGCATCACCGGCGACGGCTATCGCGGCGTGCTGGCCATCTGCCGGTACCCGGAGCTTCTGCGGCTGGAAATGGCTTCGACCTATGGCGCGGAAGGGGAATTGGCGGGCAAGATCGCGTCCGACCACGGCGGCATCCTCGCCATGAACGCTAACGGCTTCCAGGACCCCAACGGCAAGGGCAACGGCGGCCAGCTTGCAGGCTGGTGCATGGCGCAGGGTGAAGAACACGGCTATCACTTCGGCGGCGACGTCTACCAGCGCGTCGAGCTGAGCGAAAACGGCCTCGACTGCCGCATCGTGCCCGCGTCCGACCCGGTCGGGGAGGGAACGTACAACGCCGCCGAATTCACGCCCGCGCTGATCAAAGACGGCGAAAAAATTGAGGATTCCTTCTGGACGGGCGAACAGCCGCGCGCGTGCTTCGGCACCGGCGATCAGGGCGTTTATATGCTCATCATCGAGGGCCGCTACCCCGACGAGGGCATCCGGGGCACGAGCGTCAACACGTGCTCGGATATCCTGCTGGCCTACGGCTGCCGGAATGCGTTAAACATGGATGGCGGCTCAAGCGCGATCTTGTGGTACGACGGCGAATACGTCACGCAGTCGTCGTCCTCGTTCCTGCGCTACACCGGCGGCCGCCCGCTGCCGAACGCGTGGGTCTACGGGGTCTACGGATGAATTTTCATGTTGACAATCGCAGGAAATGTGGTAAAATATCTGCGATATTGGAAAACCGCGTTGAAAAACCGAGCGTTCCGGTGCAGCTTTCAGAGAGAAGGGGACGGTGAAAGCCCTTCAGCAAGCCTGTTCGCAGCCAGTTTGGAGCGGCCGCGCGAAAGCGCGGCGGGTGCTTCCCGATACAGGAGCGCCGAGATGTGCGCAAGCACAATCAGGGTGGTACCGCGACTGACCTCGCCCCTGTCATGGGGCGGGGTTTTATATTTGTAGGGGCCGATGCCCACATCGGCCCGGCAGAACGCACTGTTTTTTCAGTAATCTTCGGCGAATTCGTAACTTCCCAGTGGGCCGATGTGGGCATCGGCCCCTACAGAGCCTCGGCGAATTCGTACTGCTTTGCAAATTTCGAACGCAAGGCGTTTTTACCGCAGATGTTGAATCGCAACTACTTCCAAATTCGGTGTACCGTAACAGGCGGCGCGTACCATAGCGTTCGTAGAGTGAGTATGTGTGTTCGCAACACCCGAAAATCAGGATTTACCTAAACCGTACCAGCAGAACGCACCAAACCGTAACCAAGCGCCCCTTTTCTCCCCATTCTTTTCCGGCAAGGCGGAAAAGAATGGGCCGTCGGAGACAGAGGGCAGCGGTAATTTGTTTGAAATTTAATGTATATAGAAGGAGTATTCATCATGGCACACAAGGCATACGGACTCAATGAGCTGCGCGAGATGTACCTGAAGTTCTTTGAAACGAAGGGCCATCTGCGTCTGCCGAGCTTTTCTCTCGTTCCGCAGAACGACAAATCCATCCTGCTGATCAACGCGGGCATGACTCCCATGAAGCCGTGGTTCACCGGCGAGGAAGAGCCCCCGCGCCACCGCGTCACCACCTGTCAGAAGTGCATCCGCACCGGCGACATTGAAAACGTCGGCCATACGGCCCGCCACGGCACGTATTTTGAGATGCTGGGCAACTTCTCCTTCGGCGATTACTTCAAGAAGGAGGCCATTCCCTGGGCATGGGAATTCCTGACCAGCCCCGAGTGGGTCGGCCTTGAGCCGGACCGCCTCTATCCGTCCGTCTTCGCGGGCAACGAGACGACCCCCGCAGATGACGAGGCCTTCGCCATCTGGCGCGACGTGATCGGCATCCCCGAAAACCGCATCTTCCGCTTCGGCAAGGAGGATAACTTCTGGGAGCATGGATCCGGCCCGTGCGGCCCGTGCTCGGAAATTTACTATGACCGCGGCGAGCAGTACGGCTGCGGCAAGCCCGGCTGCACCGTCGGCTGCGACTGCGACCGCTATGTCGAGGTCTGGAACATCGTCTTCTCCCAGTTCAATAACGACGGCCACGGCAATTATACCGAACTCAAGCAGAAGAACATCGACACCGGCATGGGCCTCGAACGCCTTGCCTGCGTGTGTCAGAACGTCGCGTCCCTGTTCGACGTCGACACTGTCATGAACATCACGAATAAAGTCTCCGAGATCACCGGCGCACACTATGAGGAGTCCGACAAGACTGACGTGTCCCTGCGCGTCATCACCGACCATATCCGTTCGTCGACCTTCATGATCTGCGACGGTATTCTCCCCTCAAACGAGGGCCGGGGCTACGTCCTGCGCCGCCTGCTGCGCCGCGCCGCGCGTCACGGCAAGCTGCTGGGCGTGAACGAACCGTTCCTCTATCAGGTCGTGGACACCGTCGTCCATGAAAACGAGTGCCAGTACCCCGAGCTGCGCGAAAAGCAGTCCTATATCACCCGCGTCATCCGCACCGAGGAAGAAAACTTCGCCAAGACCATCGATGGCGGCATGAAGATCTTCTCCGAAATGCTCGAGAGCCACAAGGTAAACGGCGAGACGACCTTCTCCGGCGCGGACGCGTTCAAGCTCTATGACACCTACGGCTTCCCCATCGACCTGACCAACGAAATGGTCGCCGAAGAGGGCATGCAGGTCGATGAAGCGGCCTTCAAGCAGCTCATGCAGGAGCAGAAGGTCCGCGCACGCGAGGCGCGCAAGGCGCTCGGCGACCTCGGCTGGGCCGGCGTTGAATTCGGCAAGGAGATCCCCGCCACGACCTTCATCGGCTATACCAACATGGAAGCCGAGGGCAAGATCGTCGCCATCGTCGCCGACGAAGAGCTTCAGGGTGCGATCACGTCCGGCACGGATGCAATTCTTGTCCTCGACCAGACCCCGTTCTACGCCGAAATGGGTGGCCAGGTCGCCGACCATGGCACCATTCACACCGAAACCGCCGAATTCGCCGTCACCGACGTGCAGAAGAACAAGGGCGGCAAGTTCATGCACTACGGCAAGCTCGTCTCCGGCTCTCTGGCCGTCGGCGATACCGTGACCGCGTCCATCGATGCCGCCCGCCGCAAGGCCATCATGCGCGCCCACTCCGCAACGCATCTGCTGGACTATGCTCTGCGCACGGTTCTCGGCGACCATGCCCATCAGGCAGGCTCCCTTGTCGAGCCGGACCGCCTGCGCTACGACTTTACGCACTTCTCCGCCGTCACCGCAGACGAGCTGGTCAAGATCAGCCGCCTTGTCAGTGAGCTTGTGCTGGACGGCATATCTGTCGAGACGAAGGAAATGCCCATCGCGGAGGCGAAGAAGCTCGGCGCGATCGCCCTGTTCGGCGAAAAGTACGGCGATGTCGTGCGCGTCGTGAACATGGGCGGCAAGTCCGTTGAGCTTTGCGGCGGCACCCATGTCGATAACACCGCCAAGGTCGGCCCGTTCCGCATCACGAGCGAATCCTCTGTTGCCTCCGGCGTGCGCCGCATCGAGGCCGTCACGGGCGAAGCGTTCCTGAATCTCGTCGATGAGATGAATATGCGCCTGGTCAAGGCTGCCGAGCTGCTGAAGACCACGCCGATGGAGCTGATCAACAAGGCCCAGAGCAGCATGAACGAGATCCGTGAGCTGCACCAGACCATCGAGCGCATGAAGGACAAGCTCTTCGCAGGCGATGTGGACAGCCTCATGTTCTCCGCCAAGGACGTAAACGGCCTCAAGGTCGTCACGGCCAGCCGCGAGAACACCGACGCGAACGACCTGCGTAAGCTCGGCGATTTCCTGCGCGACAAGAACCCGAACACCGTCGCGGCTCTCGGCGCTGTCAACGGCGAAAAGGTCACGCTGCTGGCCGTCTGCGGCAAAAACGCCGTCGCACGCGGCATCAAGGCGGGCGATATCATCAAGAATATTGCGCCCATCGTCGGCGGCAAGGGCGGCGGCAAGCCGGATTCCGCCATGGGCGGCGGCACGAACGCCCTCAAGCTCGACGACGCGCTGGCGGCTGTCGACGATTACGTCGCGGCCAATGTCAAGGACTAAGGAGGAAGCACCATGTCTGATTGCCTGTTCTGCAAAATCATCGCGGGTGAGATCCCGTCCGCAAAGGTCTACGAGGACGACCTCTGCTATGCCTTCAAGGACATCAGCCCCCTTGCCCCCACACATTTCCTCGTCGTCCCGAAGCAGCATTTTGCCTCCGCTGCCGAGGTCACGCCGGAAAATGAGGCTGTGATCGGTCATATCTACACGGTCATCGCGAAGCTCGCGAAGGAGCAGGGCTTTGCCGACGGCTACCGTGTGGTAACGAACGTCGGCGAGCTGGCCGGGCAGACCGTCCATCACATCCACTTCCACGTGCTCTCCGGCAAGCAGCTGGGCAGCTTTAACTGAGGTTCCAATATTTTTACAATTTTCCCTGCCATGCCGCCCGCATGGCGGGGAATCTGTTATTTTCCCATCAAAAACGCACGGAAGGACTTGAAAAAGGCTGTAGTGTATGCTATCATTGGTATATATGCCAGCGGAGTCATCCCTCATTCCCTCCGGCTATGGCATTGGAAACGTTTTAACCCTCTCTCCTTCAAGCAAGCAAATCCGGGCTTCCCTGCTTCGACCGGGAAGCCCAACCCCCCTCTGTGACAATTGCATCGTATTTGGCCCACACCTCCTGCCCCTTACCAGCCATAGTTTTATTTTATCTTCTAAATCGAACAAATTTTCTAATAATGCTTGCATTGGATCCGCCTTCGGTGGTATGATAGAGACAGAACCTGAAGGGAGGCGGAACGGGTGTATCTGGCGATCGATCTGAAATCCTTTTATGCGTCGGTGGAATGTGCGGCGCGGGGGCTTGACCCGTTGAAAACAAATCTCGTTGTGGCGGACGCGGCGCGGACGGAGAAAACGATCTGCCTGGCCGTCTCGCCGTCCTTAAAGGCGTATGGCATCGCGGGCCGGGCGCGGCTGTTCGAGGTGGTGCAGCGCGTCGAACAGGTAAACGCCATGCGGCGGCAGCATGCGCCGGGCCGACAGCTGCGCGGCCAGAGCGAAAACGCGGACACGCTTGCCGCGCACCCGGAGCTGGCGCTCTCCTTCATCACCGCGCCGCCGCAGATGGCGAACTATATACGTGTCTCCACGCAGATCTATCAGATCTACCTCAAATATTTCGCGCCGGAGGACATTCACGTCTATTCCATCGACGAGGTCTTCATCGACGCATCGCCGTATCTGCGCACCTACGGCCAGACGCCGCAGGAGCTGGCGCGGACGGTCATTCTGGACGTGCTGCGCACGACCGGCATCACCGCGACCGCCGGGATCGGCACGAATCTGTATCTGACGAAGGTCGCCATGGATATCGGGGCCAAGCACGTGGCGCCGGATGAAAGCGGCGTGCGCATTGCCTGCCTCACCGAGCGCAGCTACCGCGAAACGCTCTGGACGCACCGGCCGCTGACGGATTTCTGGCGCGTCGGACGCGGGATCGCGAAAAAGCTTGAGGAAAAGGGCCTGTTCACGATGGGCGATATCGCCCGCTGTTCGCTCGGCAGGCCGGATGAATTTTACAACGAGGAGCTGCTGTACCGGATGTTCGGTGTGAACGCGGAGCTGCTGATCGACCACGCATGGGGCTGCGAGCCGTGCACGCTTGCGGACATCAAGGCCTACCGGCCCCAGACGCACAGCGTCAGCTCCGGTCAGGTGCTGCAATGCCCGTATCCGTTTGAAAAGGCGCGGCTCGTCGCGCGGGAGATGGCGGACGCGCTGGCGCTGGAGCTGGCCCGGAAGGGGCTTGTGACCGATCAGATGGTCCTGACCGTCGGCTATGACCGTGAAAGCTTGACAGACCCGTCCTGTCCGCCGTATCACGGCCCAGTCACAGTCGACCATTACGGGCGGCGCGTCCCGAAAGCCGCGCACGGGTCAGAAACGCTCCGGGCGCCGACCGCCTCCTCCAGAGAGCTCCTGCAGGCGCTGACGGTGCTGTTTGACCGGATCGTGGACCGCGGGCTGCTCGTGCGCCGGATGTATGTCGTCGCGAACCATGTGCAGCGGGAGCGGGACGTGCAGGCCGAGCCGGAATACGTTCAGCTCGATCTGTTTGCCGACGAAGCGGCGCTCACGGCTCGGCGCGAGGAACAGTCCGCGCGTGCGCGCGAACGGCGGATGCAGGACGCCGTGCTGGCCATCCGCGAAAAATACGGCAAAAACGCCATCCTGAAGGCCATGAGTCTCCGCGACGGCGCAACTGCCCGCCAGAGAAATGAGCAGATCGGCGGACATAAGGCGTGAAAAGCGTCTGCAGGCGAAATGCAGCGCAGACAGAAAATCCCCGTGCCGCAGTGCTGCGGCACGGGGCATTTTCATAGGGGCTGGGATTTACTTCTTGACGAAGGACAGGCAGTCCGTGCATTGATCAACGGTCGGGTCGCATTCATGCGTGCCGATGCAGACCTTATCGAGGGTACAGTAATCCTCGCAGCCGCAGTGGTTGTTGCACTGGCTCACGTGGCACTCGATTGCGTGGTTGGCCTTTTCGTTTGCAAAGCTCATACAAAACTTCCTCCTTTTTTAAGGTACGGACTTAGTATGTGCGCAAACGGCCTGTTCATGCTGGAAAATTTTTTATCTGCGGCCACCGCCGAACCCGCCTCGACCTCCTCCGAAACCTCCGCGGCCTCCGCCAAAGCCGCCTCTGCTGCCGCCGCCGGGTCTGGGGCCGCCGCCGAAACCGCCGGGTCTGGGGCCAGGCCCCGGGCCGGGGCCGTGGTGGTGATGATGGTTCGAGAACAGCGAGCCCAAAAACAGGCCCGACCAGAAGCCTCCGCCTCCGCCGCCTCTGCGGCCGGAGCCGAAAATGGCCTTGATGATCCAGAAAATGACCAGAATCGTGATAATTGTACCGATTATGCTTTTCCTCCTGACACGCCCGGTCTCCTGCACGGGCGTGTAATCCTCATTCGCAGTCCCGTTCAGGCTGCTTTTGCACCAGCTGTACAGATCCTCGTACATCGTGTCTGCCGCGTCGTCCGCGTCGCCGTCCAGAATGGCGGCAAAGCCGTCCTGAAAGATCGATTCCAGCTTGCTGTCGGTATAATCCGCGACATACGAGCCAGTCGTCACGTACCACTGCTCTGTGCTGGTATCAATGGCAAAGAGCATATCATACTCGCTCAGTCCCATTGAATCAAACGCGCTGTTCGTGCAGCTTTCCAGCGTTTTTCCGCCGGTGCCGTCCGTCGTCAGAATGGCGATATGGCTGCCGGTTTTGCGGTAGATCTTGTCGTTATAGTCCCGAATGGCTTTTTCGCCGCTGCGGGTAAACAGCCCTGCGTCGTCGCGGATATACTTGTCGGAGATCGTCTCGTCTCCCGCTGTATTGGATGTCTGCTCTTCCGCAGGCGTCTGGGAGATAGTCTGCTCCGGCACGGCTGTCTGCGCTGTCTCAGCCGGTTTGTCACTTTTGAGCACCGGGGACAGCCCGATGAAGAGCGCCGCGGCGATCATCACGATTGTAAAGACGACCGCAACGCCTGGTTTCTGAAAGAATTTCATGCCTGCTCCTTTTAAAAGTTTCAGCTGCGCGGCTGCAGAAGCTTCTGCTTCAGCTCGCCCTCCAGCCTGCGAAGCTCAGCCTCGGCCTCCTGCCGCTTCTTTGCGCCGTCGGTCTGGATCTGCAGGACCTCGTCGAGCGTGGAGATCAGCTGCTCGTTGGTGTGCTTGAGCGTTTCCATGTCGACGATGCCGCGCTCGGATTCCTTCGCCGTCTCGACGGAGGCCATATGCAGCATATCGGCGTTCTTCTGCAGCAGCGCGTTCGTCATGTCCGTGACCTGCCGCTGAGCCTCCATGGCGCGGCGGGAATTTTCGATGCCGAGCGTCAGCACCATCTGGTTCTTCCACAGCGGGATGGTGTTGAGCACGGAGGTCTGGATCTTTTCGACAAGCGCGGTGTCGTTGTTCTGGATCATGCGGATCTGCGGCGCGGTCTGCAGCGAGATCATGCGCGTCAGCTCCAGATCGTGGAGCTTTTTTTCGAACCGGACGCATTTGTTTTCAAAATCATTGGCCGCCTGCGCATCCTCCGGCAGATTCGAAGCCTCGGCCTTTGCGCGCAGCTCATGCAGCGTGGTGCTGCGGGCCTCGGCCAGCTTCTGTTTACCGGCCAGAATATACATGGTCAGTTCCTTGAAGTATTGCAGATTCCGCTCGTACATCTGATCCATCACGGCTACGTCCTTCAGCAGCGTGATCTTGTGCTTTTCCAGCTCGCCGGAGATGCGGTCGACATTGACCTCCGCCGTCGCGAAGCGGCTCTTCATCTCCTCGGCGTTGATCTTTGCCTTGCGGAACAGGCCCGCGATGCCCTTCTTTTCCGGCTCGTCCATCGTCTTGAGCTCGACGAGCAGGCCGGAGAGCATATCGCCGATCTCGCCCAGATCGCCGGTCTTGACCTTGGCCAACGCCGTGTCGGAGAAATCTGCGATGTTCTTCTGTGCGGAAGCGCCGTATTCGAGGATCTGCTGCGCGTTTTCCAGATCGATCTGCTTCGAGAAGGCCAGCACGGCCTGCTGCTCTTGCTCGGAGAGCGCGGAAAGATCGGGGCCTGCCTCCGGCGCGGCCTGTGCTTTCGTGATGAGATCCGCTTCCTGTTTGACCTCCGGCTGCGGCTGCGCGTTCAAATCCGGCGTCAGGGTGAGCTGGGGAATGTATTCGTCCATAATCTGTTCCTCCTGTATCTATTTGTACCGTTTATGCAAAATCCTTTTTGTTCGTAAGCCCTTCGCTGGCCATCATTTGCTCCATCACGCGGATATCGGCGGTGATGTCGACGACGTCGGCCTCAAACAGCGCGTCGAGCTGCCGCTGGAAGGCGATAATGACCTTGTCGAGCAGGTCTTCGATCTTCTGCATCCCCTCAGTGATGTTTTCCGTTTTGAGACTCTGGTTCTGCAGCGTGACGTACTGCTCCATAAGCTTGATCGTGGTCGGCAGATAATAGTTGAGGAACTGCCGGATCTGACTGAGCTTTTTCGGGTTTTTCCGGACGCAGTCGAAGATCTGCGCCGTCAGCCGCTCGATGAGATCGATCTGGGCGCTTATGCGCTCGTCAGGGATCTCGTCGTTCAGACGGCGGATATCGGCGATGGCGCGCTTGCCCTGATAGATGACCGATTGCAGCTCCGGCGGGAGCTTTTCCTCCGGCTCTGGCTCCGGCTGCGGTTCAGGCTTCTTTTCCGCCTGCTTCGGCTGGGGCTGCTCCGGCGCGGCAGCCTTCGGCGGCTCGTCCGTCTTTTTGCCGGGCAGCACGATGCGCAGGATCGCATACACGATCGCCGACACGACCGCGCAGGAAAGAATCCCCCGGAAGGTGTTCAGCTTGCCGGCGTACAGCAGCCATACGATGCCAATGGCATAAATCGGAAGCGCGGAGCGCTTCTTTTTTGCGTTCCGTTTCTCTTTCTGTTCGTCCATGGTATTCCTTTCTCCGCAAGGCGAAGCATTTTTCTGGATATTTCCTCAAACTAATAGTAGTACAAACGTTGCGGAAAGTCAACTGCCGGACCGGATTGACACGGACTCCGGCGCACAGTATAATAGAGTGCGGAAGGAACCGGCTGCGCGGGAGAAGCTGCGGAAGCATCCTTGAGGAACCGGCTCCCTGCCGCATATCCATACCTATGCCGGCAGCCGGAAGGCGGTGCGCGGCTTTATTTTATGTAATGGAGGCATTCCTATGATCCGTGTATCCCCTTCGATTCTGGCGGCAGATTTTGCAAATCTGGAACGCGAGATCGGTACGATCAAACAGGCTGGCGCCGAGTATGTACATATTGACGTTATGGACGGCCTGTTTGTTCCCAATATTTCAATCGGACTGCCCGTTTTGTCCTGCATCCGCAAGGTGACGGATCTGACGCTCGACGTGCATCTGATGATCGACCGCCCCGTGCGCTATGCCGAGCGCTTCTGTCAGGCAGGCGCGGATATCGTGACCGTCCATGTCGAGGCTGACACGCAGGAAAACACACTTGAGGCGCTCCGCATCATCCGCGCCTGCGGCAAAAGGCCCGCCATCTGCGTCAAGCCCAAAACGCCGGCAGAAGCCGTGCTGCCGTTCATCGGCCTTGTCGATCTGATCCTGGTCATGACGGTCGAGCCGGGCTTCGGCGGACAGAGTTTCATGGCCGACATGATGCCCAAGGTACAGGCTATCCGCGCGTATATTGATGAGAAAAATCCCGGCTGCGAGCTGGAGGTCGACGGCGGCGTCAACGCACAGACTGCGAAGGTCTGCACGGCGGCAGGCGCAAACGTCCTTGTCGCAGGCAGCGCGTTTTTCAAGGCCGAAGACAAGGCCGCGTTTGTACAGGCGGTAAAATAAGCACACCCGCGTGAATTTTCAACTCCCATTGCCGTGTTTCCGCACGGCGATGGGATTTTTTCGTTTCGGCAGGGAAGACCTCTTGACAACGTAACAATGTTATGCTATTATGCGACCGTAACAATGTTACGGAACACTGTTACGGAAGGAGGCTGCACATGGATGAGGATCTGATTTCCAAAAAGGAGCTGTTGGAGCGCTATGGGATCTCCTATGGTGCGCTGTACCGCTGGAAGCGGATGGGCCTGATCCCGGAGAGCTGGTTCCTGCGCCGTTCGACGCCGAACGGACAGGAGACGTATTTTCACACGAAGCAGATCTGCCCGCGCGTGGAGCGGATCCTGGAAAGCAAGGAGCGTGTGTCGCTCGAAGAACTCGCCGCGGAGCTGGCCGGGCAGAAGCAGGCGTCTGCTGCGCGGCGGACACTGGTTCTGGAAACAAAATACGGCTCGAAAACCTATTCCCTCGACGAGCTTTTGCACTTGTACCTGACCGAGGGCGAACACAAAACCGATATTCTGGAGCATCTGAAGGAGGAAGCATTATGAGCGAACACATTGATATGAAAATTTCCGGCTCGAGCACCATGCCGGGCGGCGAATACGGCAGAGTCTCGATCAGCGGGGCAGGGAAGGTGCAGGGCAGCCTCAAATGCGAGGAAATGCACTGCTCCGGTGCATCGAATGTTCAGGGCGATGTGGACTGCGCAGGCGAGCTGTGCACAAGCGGAGCAGGGAAGGTGGCAGGAAGCGTCCGCTGCGGCAGTCTGACGGCCTCGGGCACGTTTTCCGCGCAGACGGTGCAGGTGGAGGGGCTTGCGTCCGTCTCCGGTTCGCTGCGGACGGAGCAGGCGCTTACGGCGGACGAGCTCCGTGCGTCCGGCTCTCTGGAAGCGGGCAGCGTCCACTGCCGGGCGCTGCGTTCCTCCGGCTCGTGCCGGGTCAACGGAGATGTCGAGGCGGAGACAGCAGTTTTAAGCGGCGCGGTGCAGATCGGCGGACTGCTGAACGCGGAGACAGTCGAGATCTCGGTGAACCCCGCGGTACACATCAGTGCCATCGGCGGCGGGACTATCCGCGTTTTGCAGAAGGACACGACGACGTTCCTCGGCATCTTCCGCACAAGCCCCGGCTGTGCGCGCATCGGCTCGATCGAGGGCGACAACATCGAGCTGGAGAATGTCGAGGCTGAGATCGTCCGCGGCAAATACGTCCGCATCGGGCACGGCTGCCGCATCGGAACGGTCGAATACGGCGAAAATCTGGAAGCAGAGCACGGCACCGTCAGACAAAGCACGCAGACCGGTACAAAATAAGTGTCGATTCTGCGCCAAATTGTAAATATTTCTTAACTTTCAGGGAAAAGGTTTGATTCCTGCGTCGATGTGTGATAGAATGCACCCGTATGTGATTTTTATTGTTACTGGAGAGATTCGATGTCACAGGTCAAACTGTTCAGCTCGACCGGCACACGCGTGGCCAGGCGTTCCGGCAAGCCGAAAAAGCAGAAGGTCAAAAAGCCCCTGAAGACGCTTGCCATCTGGCTGCTCGTCATTCTGTGTCTGGAGGCGCTGTACTTCTTCTGCGTGTATACGAACAACAGCTTCGTCAAAAAATGGCGGACGATTTATATCAACACCGCGATGGACACCATGCGCCACCAGTGGCTGGCGACCTATTTTATCCCCAAGGATGTCATTGACGAGGTTCGGTACGAATACGGTCTGTTTAAGGCTGCGACGGTCGGCAAGGAATCCAACGCCAACTGGGGCAAGAAGGACGACACGCCCGCCGGCACGGACACGCCCGCAGCGGACGACAACGTCACGCACATCAATCCGAACATCACGCACGAGTCGGAGCAGACGGAAGACAATACCCCAACGGCAGAAGAGCTGGAAAAGCAGGCGCAGGAGAATTTCTACTCCGTCTTCTGGGAGCTGGACCGCACGTCCATGGAGGCGTATCTGGCCGAGCACCCCGACACGCTGGCGAACGGCTGGGACCAAATTTACATCAACGAAGCCGGCTTTGACGACGAGGGCACGTCCATCCAGTCCATCTTCGGCGAGCAGGTGCTGGCAATCGACGCGAAGGACGGCGTTCTGCTGCTGCGCATTTCCGGCAAGGGCTATCGCGGCGTGCTGGCCGTGGGCAAGGATCCGTCGCGCCTGTCCATCGAGATGGCCACGACGCTCGGCACTGCCGGACAGCTCTCGGGCACCATCGCCGAGGCACACAACGGCGTTCTGGCCATGAACGCCAACGGCTTCCTCGACCCCAACGGCGCGGGCAACGGCGGTCTGCTTGCGGGCTATACGATGTCCAACGGCACGGCTTACGGCGACCATTTCTCCGCCTACGCCTACAAGCGCATCGAGCTGCACGAGGACAACCTGTTCTATATCAAGGACGCGCTGTCTCCCGTCAGCGAAGACTGCACCGACGCGGCGGAGTTCACCCCTGCGCTCATCGTCGACGGCAAAAAGATCATGGACGATTACTGGACGGGCGAGCAGCCGCGTGCCTGCATCGGCCAGAGCGAGAACTACGAAATTCTCATGCTGGTCATCGAGGGCCGCTATCCGCTTGAAGGCATCCTCGGCACGAGCGTCAACAACTGCTCCGAGATCCTGCTCCAGCACAAGTGTATGCAGGCCATCAACCTCGACGGCGGTTCGAGCGCCATGCTGTGGTTCGACGGCGAGTATGTCACGCAGTCGTCGTCCTCCCCTCTGCGCTACACCGGCGGCCGTCCCCTGCCGAACGCATGGGTCTATAAAAAAGCCGAATAAACGACCAGCAGCCCCCGGCGCCGCCGGGGGCTGCTTGCTGAAAGGCGCTAAACTGCCCAGCGCGGGAATGCGTTGAGCTCTTGCAAAATCTGCCGAATCTGGTATGATGGCAGAGAAAGGAGCACCTTATGAAAAACATAACACGAATTTTATCCGCTGCTCTGGCGCTGTGTCTGCTGGCGGCACTGTGTCTGCCCGCGCGGGCGGACGGGACGCAGGACTGCGGCGCGAAGCTGCTGGCCATCACGTTTGACGACGGGCCCGGCAAATATACCGGCGCGCTTCTGGACGGCCTTGCCGAGCGCGGCGTTCACGCGACGTTTTTTGTCAACGGCGTCAACGCCTCCGGCTGGCCGGAGACGCTGAAGCGCATCGTAAACGAGGGCCACCAGCTTGCGAACCATACATACAATCACAAAAACCTTAACACCTGCTCCGCGCAGACGGTCGCATATGAGATCAGCGCCGTGCAGGCGCTCATTACCGCCGCCGGAGGCGACGAAAACGCGTATATCCGCGCCCCCTACGGCAACGCGAACAAAACGGTCAAATCCGTCGTGACCGCGCCGCTGATCTACTGGTCGGTCGACCCGGAAGACTGGAAGTACCGCAATGCAGAGACGGTGCGCAGCAATATCGAAGCCGGTGTCTTTGACGGCGCGATCATTCTGGTCCATGACATTTACAAGACCAGCGTGGACGGTGCGCTGGCCGCGATCGACGATCTGCTGGCCGAGGGCTATGAGTTCGTCACCGTGAAGGACCTGCTGCTGCGGCGCGGCGTAACGCCCGAGGCGGCGACAGTCTATTATTCGGCAAAAAACAACGGGATCAATCTGCCCGCCGATGCGGTCGGCGAGCAGGCGTTTGACGAGAGCCGCATCGAGACGCACTGGGGCTACGCCGCCATGAAGACCTGTCTGGACTACGGCTGGATGATACTGACGGACACGGGCGAATGGAAGCCGAACGCATTTGTTACGCGGGCGGAGTTTGCCGCCGATCTTGCCCGCTTTGCGGGCATCCACACGCTGTATCCGACAGGCGGCGCGGCGTGCTTTTCGGACGTTGATCTGACGGCGGAGGACGCGCCGTATCTCGCCTGGGCGGCGGACAGCGGCATCGTCGCGGGCTACGACGACGGGACCTTCCGGCCCGAAAAGACCCTCACACGGGAGCAGATGGCCGTCATGCTGGCGCGGTACTATGCACGCTCCGGCGTCACGATGCAGGGAAGTCTGGACTTCGCGGACGCTGCGAAAATCTCCGGCTGGGCCGTCGGCGGCGTATCGGTCTGCGTGGGACTCGGCCTTGTGCAGGGCGATCCGCGGGGCCGCTTCCTGCCGCAGAGCAGGCTCACCCGCGCGCAGATCGCCTCGATCCTCGTGCGGATGGCAGGATAACAAAATGGGCTGTCCCGATGTGTTCGGGACAGCCCTCTTTTCATATTCGATCAGTATGCGATGCCCCAGTAGATCATCTTCCTGGCGGGCTTGCCGCAGATCGGGCAGGTGTCGCCGAGATGCTCCTGCTTGAGCGGCATACAGCGGGAGGACATGCCGCCCTCTTCCTTCATCTTGAGTTCGCACTCGAGTTCGCCGCACCACATCGTCTTGATGAAGCCGCCGTGCTCGGCCTGCAGCTGCTTGGCCTCTTCGAGCGAATGCGCTTCATAGATATGGTTGTCGAGATTCTGCTTCGCCTTTTCGAACATCCCCTTCTGGACAAGCTCCAGCTGCTCGGAAACGGCGGCTTCGAGGGATTCCAGCGGAACGACCGTCTTTTCGCCGTCGTTGCGGCGGACGAGCACGCACTGACCGGCCTCGATATCGCGCGGGCCGATCTCGACGCGCACGGGCACGCCCTTCATCTCATACTGCGCGCACTTCCAGCCCATGGAGTTATCCGAATCGTCGAGCTTTACGCGAAGCCCCGCCTTGACCAGACGGTCCTTCAGCTCCGAAGCCTTTTCCAGAACGCCCGCCTTGTGCATGGCAACGGGCAGGACGATGACCTGGATGGGGGCGATCTTCGGCGGCAGGACGAGGCCGTTGTTGTCACCGTGGGCCATGATGACCGCGCCGATCATACGCGTGGTGGAGCCCCAGGAGGTCTGGAACGGGTATTGCAGCTTGTTGTCGCGGCCGGTGAAGGTCACGTTGTAGGCTCTGGAGAACTTGTCGCCGAAATAATGGCTCGTCGCGCCCTGCAGCGCCTTGTGGTCCTTCATGAGGCACTCGACGGTATAGGTCGCCTCCGCGCCCGCGAACTTTTCCTTTTCGGTCTTCTGGCCGGGCACGACGGGGATGGCGAGGACGTTTTCAAAGAAATCGGCGTAGCAGTTCAGCTGCTGCTCCGTCTCGTGGATGGCCTCCTCGGCGGTTTCGTGGATGGTGTGGCCCTCCTGCCACCAAAACTCTCTTGAGCGCAGGAACGGGCGGGTCGTCTTCTCCCAGCGGATGACGGAGCACCACTGGTTGTAGAGCATCGGCAGCTCCCGGTAGGTCTGCAGCACGCGCGACCAGTGGTCGCAGAACATCGTCTCGGACGTCGGACGGAAGGCCAGACGCTCCTCCAGCTTTTCGCTGCCGCCCATCGTGACCCATGCGACCTCCGGCGCAAAGCCGTTGACCAGCTCGCCTTCCTTTTTCAGCAGGCTTTCGGGGATCAGGACGGGCATCGCGACGTTTTCATGGCCGGTCTTCTTGAACTCCGCGTCCATGATGCGCTGGATGTTTTCCCAGATCGCATAGCCGTATGGCCGCAGGATCGTAAAGCCCTTGACGGACGCATACTCGACCAGCTCCGCCTTCCGGCAGATATCGGTGTACCACTGGGCAAAATCGACCTCCATATCGGTGATCTGCTCGACTTTCTTTTCTTTCGCCATATCAATTCATCCTTTCGGAAATACTTTTCAGTCAATGGATTTATTTTATCACACTTGTCAAGCGTCTGTACATAAGATGAGATACCTGAACGCAGGCAATATTGGAGGTTCATATGCCATGATCTATTGTATCCCGCTTGACACGGCGACGGAGGAATTTTACGCGTCCGTCGCCCGCGCAGCCGGTCTGCCCATGGAGCAGGTGCTGCGCGACGCGCTCTTCAAGCTTGCGGGCGAACTGTCGCTCGAAGCGCTGGCCCGGCGGAGCCGGAACCAGACGCCGCGGGGCGGCGCTGAATAAAGTACGCAAAGGCCCGAAATAAGGTTGTAATTTGACGTGTTCTCTGGTATCATGTGGTGAAACGAAAATATCGGAGGCAGATTCTCATGAAATCCATTCGTGATCTTTATAAAGTTGGAAAAGGCCCGTCCAGCTCCCACACCATGGGGCCGGAACGCGCGGCCCGCATCTTCAAACAGGAAAACCCCGGCGCGGAGCGCTATGAGGTCACGCTTTACGGCTCTCTGGCCCTCACTGGCGTCGGCCACGGCACCGACCGGGTGCTGAGCGAGGTCCTTGCGCCCACCCCGACGGAGATCATCTTCTCAAAGAAGGACCCCGGCGATCTGCGCCACCCGAACACACTCGACTTTGCCGCCTACAAGGGCGAGGAAAAGTTCGCGTCCATGCGCGTGGAGTCCATCGGCGGCGGCGATATCGTGATCGAGGGCCGCGAGGCGGCGGAGCCGGACGATGTGTACCCCGAAAATTCATTCGCCGAGATCGCGCAGTACTGCCGCTGGCGGTATATCTCGCTGCGCGAATACGTCGAGCTGAACGAGGGGCCGGAGATCTGGGACTTTTTGCAGACCATCTGGCGCACCATGCGCGCCGAGGTCGAGGAAGGGTTGGAGGCGACCGGCATTCTGCCGGGTGGTCTGAACGTGCAGCGCAAGGCGCGTTATCTCTACGAGCGCCAGCACGCGCAGGAGATCCCGCAGGTGCGCGAACTGCAGCTGGTCTGCGCCTATGCCTTCGCCGCCGCCGAGCAGAACGCCGCCAACGGCACGATCGTCACCGCGCCGACCTGCGGCAGCTGCGGCGTGCTGCCCGCTGTTCTCATGTACTTACAGGGCAAATACCACTATTCCGACCTGCGCATGGCCCACGCGCTGGGCGTGGCGGGCATCATCGGCAATCTGATCCGCCGCAACGCGTCCATCTCCGGCGCGGAATGCGGCTGTCAGGCGGAGATCGGCTCGGCCTGCTCCATGGCGGCCGCCGCGATGTGCGAATTGATGGAGTTCCCTATTGAGCAGATCGAATACGCTGCCGAGATCGCCATGGAGCACCATCTCGGCCTGACGTGCGACCCCATCTGCGGCCTTGTGCAGATTCCCTGCATCGAGCGCAACGCCGTCGCCGCCAAGCGCGCCATCGACTCGGCGAATCTGGCCCATATGCTGGTCGGCACGAGAACGATCTCGTTCGACATGGTCGTGCGCACGATGTACGAAACCGGCGTCAGCATGAACCGCGCCTTCCGCGAAACGAGCGAAGGCGGCCTCGCCAAGCTCTACAGCCGCCGCGCCGGGCAGACGCTGGGGAAATAAAGATGCGCCCAAGGCTCCCCCTTTATTCAAAGGGAAACCTGGGTGCTACCGCGCCAGTTGTAGGGGCAGACGACCTGTCGGCCCGATCAATGTTGCGAATTTGCCTTGGATTTCCGTAAAAACCGCTGTATTCTGCGGGCGGACAGAGTCGTCCGCCCCTACGGAGCTGTGATTTTTATGGCATTACGTTGAAAACGAACAGACTTCGTCCGCGCCCGGGGTTTCCCCGGGCGCGGAATTTATAGTAGCTTTTTTTCCTCATATCGAATATAATAGGAGCAAGACGCAGAACCAGAAAGGAGGATCATGGCTTTCGCCATCACAAGCGCCATGCGCCTGCCGGACTCCGGCAGGACAACGAGGAGGAACGTGATCGAGGATTCGGCGGATGCGTTCCCGTGCAGTCTCTGTGCGCGTAACGAAGTCAGAAATATGCGGGCGACCGCAAAACAAAGGGGCTTTGAACAGAGGATCAGGCAAATTTCTGCGCGTTTGTCCTGTAGCTGATTTTACAGGAGGAACAATTTCATATGTGTGGTATCGTAGGATACGTAGGAACCCAACAGGCTGCGCCCATCCTGCTGGAGGGTCTGTCGCGCCTGGAATACCGGGGCTATGACTCCGCAGGCGTCTGCGTGGAGCAAAACGGCGTTCTGAAGGTCGAAAAGGCCAAGGGGCGGCTCCAGAATCTGATCGCAAAAACCGAAAATGGCGCGCTTCTGCCCGGCACGCTCGGCATCGGCCATACCCGCTGGGCCACGCACGGCGAGCCGAACGACACAAATTCCCACCCGCACGTCTCGCAGAACGGAAAAATCGCCGTCGTGCACAACGGCATCATCGAGAATTATCTGGAACTGCGCGAATTTCTGCAGCAGAAGGGCGTCAAATTCGCCTCACAGACCGACACGGAGGTCGTCGCGCAGCTGATGGAATACTGCATGGGCCTGCCGGAGGTTGAGACAGTCTCAGACGCTTTGTACATGGTCCTGCACCGGATCGAGGGCGCGTATGCGCTCGGCATCCTCTGCTCGGACGATCCCGACCACGTCTATGCCGCGCGCAAGGACGCGCCGCTGCTCATCGGCTTCGGCAAGGGCGAGAACTTTATTGCCTCCGACGTGACGGCGCTTGTCAAGTACACGCGCGACGTTGTGTACATGGACGACGGCGAGGTCGCCGTTCTGGGCCGCGACGGCGTGCAGGTCTATAACGCGATGGAGCTGCCCATCGAAAAGGAGCACCATCACATCGACTGGGAGATCTCCGCCGCGGAAAAGGGCGGCTACGAGCATTTCATGCTCAAGGAGATCATGGAAGAGCCGGAGGCCCTGCGCCGGGCGATCCTGCCCCGCATCAAGGACGGCGCGGTCGTCTTCGACGGATTGATGCTCGACAGCAGCTGCTACGACTGCATCAAGATCATCGCCTGCGGCTCGTCGTATCATGTGGGCATGGTCGGCAAGTATAACCTCGAAAAGCTGACGCGCATGCCGGTCGAGGTCATTCTGGCCTCAGAGTTCCGCTATTGCAGCCCGATTGTAAACGAACGGACGCTTGCCATTATTATCAGCCAGTCCGGCGAGACGCTCGACACCATGGCCGCGCTGCGCGAGGCAAAGAGCCTCGGCGCGAGGATTTTGTCCATCGTCAATGTCGTCGGCAGCTCCATCGCCCGCGAATCGGACGACGTGCTCTACACCTGGGCCGGGCCGGAGATCGCCGTCGCGACGACCAAGGCGTATTCCACGCAGATGGCTGTGCTGGATCTGCTGGCTGTCTATCTCGCCGCACAGCGCAATACGATCAGCGCCGAAGAGGCGAACCGCCTGACCGCAGCCATCGCCGCGCTGCCCGCGCAGGTCGAACAGATCCTGTCCAGCCGCGAACAGATCCAGTATTATGCCTCGCAGTATTTCAATCACGATTCCGTGTTCTTCATCGGCCGGAACCTGGACTATGCGCTCGGCATGGAGGGGTCCCTGAAGCTCAAGGAGATCTCCTATATCCACTCCGAGGCCTACGCCTCCGGAGAACTCAAGCACGGGACGATCTCCCTCATTGAGCCCGGTACGCTCGTGATTGCGCTGGGTACCTATGGCCCGTTGTTTGACAAGGCCATGAGCAACGTCATCGAGGTCAAGGCAAGGGGCGCAAGCGTTCTCGCACTCACGACGGAAAATCGCCGGGAAGACCTCGCCAGCCGCGTCGACGGCATCCTGACCATCCCGGAAACGGAGCTGCCGCTGCTGCCGCTGCTGGGCGTCGTGCCGCTGCAGCTGTTCGCGTACTACGTCGCGCTGCAGCGCGGCTGCGACATCGATAAGCCCCGCAACCTCGCAAAGAGCGTCACAGTTGAATAATTCCCGCCAGCGCCCGCCGGATTCCCGGCGGGCGTCTTTTACGGAAGCACCAGATTTCGCCTGCCTGGCAGAATACGGTTTTCGTTGCGGATGCTGTCGGAATGTGGTATGATGAAAAAAACAGAAAAAGGAGTTTTTCTATGACCGCACTGCATGGATTTGAACAGACGCGGCAACGCCGCATTGATGAGCTGGACGCTGTTCTGCATGAATATACCCACGCTGCCTCCGGTGCGCGGCTCTGCTGGCTCGAGCGGGAGGACGAAAACAAGTCCTTCTGCGCCGCCTTCCGGACGCTTCCGTATGACGACACGGGCGTTTTTCACATTCTGGAGCATTCCGTTCTGTGCGGCTCGAAGCAGTTCCCGGTCAAGGAGCCGTTTGTCGAGCTGATGAAGGGCTCCTTGAACACGTTCCTGAACGCGCTGACGTTCCCGGACAAAACCTGCTATCCCGTCGCAAGCCGCAACAGCCGCGATTTTCTCAACCTGATGCGCGTGTATCTCGACGCCGTGTTCTTCCCCAGCATCCACGAAAAGCCGGAGATCTTCCAGCAGGAGGGCTGGCATTATGAGCTGCGGGGCGGCGTTCTGACGCGCTCCGGCGTTGTGCTCAACGAGATGAAGGGTGCGTTTGCCGACGCGGACGAGCTGCTGATAAACGCCATGTCCCGTGCGCTGTTCCCGGACTCGCCCTACCGCTTCGTCTCCGGCGGCGATCCCGAGGCCATCCCGAATCTTACCTATGAAGCCTTTACCGCCGCGCATAAGCGGTTCTATCATCCGGCCAACTCCTATCTGCTGCTCGACGGCAGCATCGATCAGGACGAGAGCTTCGCTCTGCTGGACGGCTATCTGTCACAGTTCGCAGCCATCGACCCGGACACGCAGATCCATGCCCAGCCGCCCGTCCGGGCGGAGCGCCGGACGATCGACTATCCGCTTCCTGCCGGAGAACCGATGCAGCAGCGCTGGAAGCTCGGCTGCGGCTACGTGATCGGGACGTATCAGGATGCGCAGACGCTCTTTGCTGCGCAGGTGCTGTCGGACGTACTCTGCGGCAGCAACCACGCGCCGCTGTGCCGCGCGATTCTGGAACAGGGCCTTGCCGAGGACGTGGTGCTCAGCTGCGACGAGCAGTGTATGCAGCCGAATCTTCTGCTGCGTGTGCAGAACTTCCGCAAGGCCGACCTGCCCGCCATTCAGGCGACGATCCGCGATACGCTGACCGCGCTCTGCGAAAACGGCCTTGACCGTGAGCAGATCGAGGCCTCGCTTGCGAGCTTCGAATTCAAGCTCCGCGAACGCGATTACGGCACGATGCCGCGCGGGCTGATCTTTGAGCTTGAGATCCTGGCCAGCTGGCTGTATGGCGGCGACCCCGCCGCCCGCCTGTGCTTCAGCGAGGTGTTCGACGATCTGCGCGCCGCCATCGGCACAGGATATTATGAGACGCTTCTGCGCCGCCTGCTGCTGGAAAATCCGCATACCGCCGAAATCCTCCTGCGCCCGTCGCAGACCTGCGGCCAGGAACGGCAGGAGCGCGAACGCGAGGCGCTGCAAAATACGCTTGAAACGCTGGACGAGGCGCAGCGCAGCCGAATTGTTGATGGGCAGGAGCGGCTTGCCGCGCTCCAGCGGGAGCCGGACAGCCCGGAAGCGCTGGCTGCGATCCCGCACGTGCAGCTTTCTGACCTGCCGCGCGACCCGGCTCCCGTCCCGACGGATGTGGAGGAGGACGGACGCCTCATCCTCCATGCCGTGCAGACCGACGGCATCGTCTATCCGACAGCCTATTTTGCAGCCGATGATCTGACGGAGGCGCAGCTTCCGTATATGACCGTTCTGGGGGCAGCGCTGGGACAGCTCCCGGCGGGCGGCATGGACGCGCAGGAGCTTCAGAAGCAGCTGCGTCTGAAGCTCGGCAGTCTCACCGCGGCACTGTCGCCCTACAGCCAGTATCATGACCCGCAGAGCTACCGGCTCTATGCCGCCGTTTCGTTCAGCGCGCTGGAGGCCAGGCTCCCGGAGGCTGTGCGGCTGACGGCGCAGATCCTGACGCAGACGGATTTTTCTGACAAGACGAAGCTTCTGGAGCTGATCCGGCAGCAGCGCGACGGCCTGCAGCAGCAGATCGTCAACTCCGGTTCAAGCGCCGCGATGCTCCGCGCCTCCGCCGCCCTGAACGCGGCCAGTGCCTGCGCCGAGCGCTGCGCGGGCGTCAGCTACTATCGCTGGCTGCGGGAGCTGGAGCAGAATTTCGACGCAAGGGCGGACGAGCTGATCGAAACGCTGCGCGCACTCTGTGAAAAGCTGTTTGTGACCGCGCGGATGCGCCTTTCCATCACCGGCGGCAGACAAAACGCCGAACCGGTACTGACCGGCCTGCGCGAAGCGCTTCCGACCGGTGCTGTACCCGGCGCACCGTGTCGGGCGCAGCTGCTGCCGATCCGTAAAGAGGGCATCGTGATCCCATCCGAGGTTTCGTTCACCGCTGTCTGCGGCAATGTCCACGCGTATTCCGGCGATCTGCGCATCGCCTGCCGTGCCGCCTCGCTCGGCCATTACTGGAACGAGATCCGCGTGCAGGGCGGCGCCTACGGCACGGGCCTGCTCGTGCGCGAAACGGGGCTTGTCTCCGCTTATACCTACCGTGACCCGGATTGCCGCCGTTCGCGCGGCGCGATCGGCCGAACGGCCGCATATCTCGAAGCCGCAGCCGCCTCCGGCGAGGCGCAGGACGTCAACATCATCGGCGCTATCAGCGATGCCGAGCCGCTGCTCTCGCCGCGCCTGCAGGGCGCTGTCGCGGACGCATGGCTCCTGAAGGGCATGACCATGGACGACCGCCGCCGTATGCGTCATGAGCTGCTGGACGCAGGCCCCGCGTCTCTGGCCGCCTGCGCAGGCCAAATCGGCAGCGCGCTGGATAGCGGCGTCGTCTGCGCCCTCGGCCCCCGGCCCCAGCTCGAAGCCTGCGGCGATCTGGAGCTGCAGGAGCTTTGAGAAAAAAATAAAAAAGGACTTGCATTTTGTCCCCGACTGTGCTACTATAATGTGGCGCTGAGGAAGCGCGGTACGCGCCGGTAGCTCAGTTGGATAGAGTGACTGGCTACGAACCAGTAGGTCGGGGGTTCGAGTCCCTTCCGGCGTACCAGAAAAGCAGTTGATTTCATTTTGGAATCAACTGCTTTTCTTTTTTGTGCTGCACTACCGCAGGAGCACAAAACGGCTCCCCTTATATAGCTGGGTGTACGTAAGACAGTATTGCGCTAAGATTGACGAAGCGGCACGAAACCGCATGGAGCTGATCGTGCCGGAGCTGGCGAAGCGGAACGGCGTGACCGAGCAAATGAAATCCGACAACCAAATGGAATGGGTACGGCAAATGAACGCTTGCAAGGCACAGGCAGAAGCGATTGTGAAGTTTGAGCTGATTTATGATTGACACCGAAAACGCCCGGACGAAATGTTCGGGCGTTCAAAATTCCTTGAACGAATTGTGACTTTTTCAGTAAACCTATTGACTTGAATTGCGAAAATGAGTATAATTAGTTTTGCTATTTAGGATTACTGAGTAGCAAAACTAAAGTGAGGTAGAGAGTATGGATAATAGGTATGTGCAACAATTTAAAAAAGGCTCTCTTGAAATGATACTCTTGTCTCTGATTGGGCGCAAGGAAACATACGGCTATGAGATAATCACCGAATTGAATGATAGTGCGTCTGTCTTAGGCTATGCAAAAGAAGGAACGATTTATCCTATTTTGTATCGTTTACAAGAAGCAGAGTTAATTCAATGTCGATTAGCACCTGCGGCGGCGAATGGCGGCTCAAAAAAATATTACTCCCTTACTCCCAAAGGAAAGGAAGTCTTACAGGAATTGATTATGTTTTGGGCAAGCTATACAGATTGCGTGAATAGCTTTATTGCCGCCTATCAACAAACGGAGGTATCAGAATGAAAGAGCAATATATTAAGCAAGTGGAAAAAGAACTGCACTTATCACGCAAAGAGAAAATGGAAGTCTTGCGTGATCTAAATGAAATCTTTGCTTCGGCTGTCGAACACGGCGAAACGGAACAACAAGTTATTGAACGCTTGGGAACACCAAAAGATTTTGCGGACAGTACCGCAGAACAATTTGGGATTGACAACACAGCATCACAGAAACGAAAAGGAATAATTTCAAGTGTTGTCGCACTTCTCATTGCTGTTGCTTCCTTTGTGATTTACGCCACTACCAAAAACGGAAGAACACCAGAGGGAGTAATCGGACAAGCAGACGCAATGACGAACATTCAAGTCGAGGGGGCGTTTAGGTTTGACGCTCTGCAAATAATTTTGGTTATCGGTGTAATCGCTGCTGCGTTTGCAGTTATTCAGATTATCCGAACAGTCCGCAAAAACAGGAGGTAACTATGAAAAAGTTTGTTTCAATAATCGCTATTTTACTTATGCTTTCTTTGGCAGCTTGTTCTAATAAAGACACGCCGCCCGATACGAATGACCCAAGCAATACCCAATCCGAAAGTATTACCATGCTTGACGAGGGGGTATGGCCTGCGAATGAATACACGGAGGGACTTCCTGTTCCATCTGGTACAATTGCATGGGCTATGCTTGATACAGAACACGAAAATTGCTGTATCAGCATTGTAGATATAGCCGAAAGCGATTATAATGATTATATGAAGCTTTTGGAGCAAGAGGGCTTTTCCGTGATTGAGGATGTGTCCGAAGAAATCAAGGGACAGGACTATGTTTCTATTGGCACTCTTCTGTCAAATGGAGAAAAAGGATTGAGCATCAGCTACATCCCCGACAATTTAACGATTTACATTTCATTTGAAGAACAAGAAAGTGTGGAGTAACACCAAAAGAAAAATCCCTTTAGGAACTAAAGGGCGCACTTCTATACTCTCCTATCGGGAGTATCGTGCGTCCTGCGGAGCTTCATTCTCCGTCAGCAGAAGAAAACTGCATGACCGAGAATGTTGCGTCACTTCGTTCCGTCAAGGTGGCTACACCCCCTTGCGCCGCTAAAGCGGCTATCCCCTGTGGACTTGCCGTCCGCAAACGGTTTTGACAAACCGTTCGCCGCCAGCAAGTTTGAAAAAGAAAAATAAGCATTTGACAAAGGAGAATAATTCGATGAATATTAAAATCTATCCGTTAGATAAGGTTGTCTTTGATAATATTTCCATTTGCTTCGGCATGGAAAAATCAGCGGTTGAACTTGCACTTGGGGCAGGCGAAGTAATTGGGAACAGATACTATTATTTCAATAGTGAAATGGTAATTGATTATCAAGAAAACAAAGTTGATTTTATAGAGTTTCTGGGCGGTGTCGATGGCAAACTTAAGCCTATCATCTATGGAGTTTCTGCATTTGATGCCAATGCCGCTGAATTGGTCGGTGTCTTAAAAACAAACAACAATGGAGAAATTTGCGATGACGAAAACGGATATTCCTATCAGTTTTCAAATATCAGTATTGGTGTTTACAGAGAAGCCCTGCCTGATGAAATTACGGAAATGATAGAAGAAGCCAAAAGCGATGGAAACCCTATGTCCGATGATGAGATAGAGTATGAAATGAAAAGAGCTAACTATTGGGCAACTATTGGTTGTGGTGCAGTTGGATATTATCAACGATAAATCTTGACTTTGTATAGCTGAACATGACAACTGAAAACCGAAAAACTGACCGTTGACTGGTCGCAATGTGCGAAAAGTTGACGGTCTTTTTTTATCCCCATTTTCAAAAAAGGAGGTCACGAAAAATGGCAAAACCGAAAAACCTTGAACAGCTCCGAGCCGAAAAGGAACAGGTCGAGACACAGCTTGCACAGGAACAGCACAAGCTGGAGCGTCTGGAGAACAGAAAGAAGTATCTGGAGAAAGGCGAACGCACCAAGCGCACCCACCGCCTTTGCAATCTGGGCGGCACGATTGAGAGCCTTGCCCCGGAGGTCAAAGATCTCACACGCACCGAAATGACAGAGCTGATGGAACACATCTTTTCTCTGTCCGAAGTCC
>OLXK01000164.1_pt1 | contig 74876 bp, 66 predicted proteins | sample 1674321 | NCBI WGS metagenome assembly OLXK01 (sample SAMEA103958162, study PRJEB25191) | human gut metagenome | reverse complement strand
CTTGAACGTCACGCTGTAAGTCCTCTTCCCGCATGACGCCAAACTCACCATTGCCGCGAGCAACACCGCCATGCTTATCAGTAAAGCTCTGATTCTCTTTCCCATTTCTTTCCTCCTTTCCTATGGGACAAATATTTATGCGCGCTTCCGGAATGCAGCATATACTACATTCTAGCACCCCCCCCCCCTGCACTTGTCAAGCCTTTTTAACCCCGATTTTTGTGAAATTTCATGAATTTTATTCATATAACAAAAAAGACAGGCAAACAGCCTGTCTTTTCGGGGAACTTAATTCTAATCAGGTTTCGTCCAGCAGCATTTTGTCCGCTATCAGCGCAATAAACTCGCCGTTGGTCGGTTTTTCGTTGGCGGTATAAATTTTGGTGCCGAACAAATTGTTGATGTTTTCTATTTTGCCTCTGTTCCAGGCGACCTCGATTGCGTGCCTGATTGCCCTTTCCACCTTGCTTGACGTGGTGCCGAAGCGTTTGGCAATCTCGGGATAGAGACATTTTGTTATGCTGTTGATTTTCTGCGAGTTTTCGACAACCAACTTGATGCCGTCGCGCAGATACTGATAACCCTTGATATGCGCGGGTATGCCTACGGTTATGAAAATGTTTGAAATCTTTTCGTCCAAAGTTTTGCCGAGATTGGACGGCTTGCCCGTAGTCGTAAAGGTTGTTTTTGCCGATTGAAGATTTTGCAGCTTTTCGGCGAGCACCGCGCAGTTGACCGGCTTCAACAAATATCCCGCCGCTCCGCTTGTCAGACATCTCATCATAAAAGCCTCCGACTTCAATTCCGACAAAATCAGAAACTTCATGGATTTTTTGTTTCTGAAATGCTCCATCAAGTCGAACGCATTCAATTCGGGCAGCATAATGGGCGTTATCACCACGTCGACGTCGTTTTCGTCGAAATATTGCAACGCCTTGTAGCCGTCCGCTTCGTCAAACACAAATTCATAATCATTGTTTTGAGCAAAATATTCCCTGATTTTGGCTTTGCTTTCCGTATCCTCACCGATTAAAGCTATTTTCAATTCTATCGGCCTCCTTGTGATAAAGTATAACACATACGATTTGCGCTTGTCTACCGTTATTGTACAAAATAAAACGCTAAATTTGTACAATTTTCTCGTTTTTTGTCGAATTTCGTTGCAAGAAAGAGAAAAAAGCACATATTTCATACTGTTTTGTTGGTAAATGTCCTAAAAAGTCAATAAAACGGGGAACTCTCGAACATTGGCGTCATTGCAGAAAGTGTTAAATAAATTACCACAATCGCTCGGAAAAGTCAATCGCGCGCGGCTCTAAGGCGACGGACTATTCTAAACATATTGCGCGTATAATTACATTTTACATCGAATTTTGTTCTTACCGCTACTCATTTTGGGTAAAAGTGCGTTTATTTTTTCGACTTGTGTAAAATTTATTGCATGAGAATAGAACAGGAAAATTTTTCTGAAACATTGAAAGAAATCCGAAAACTCTCAGAATTGAAACAAAAAGAAGTCAGCAGCCGTTTGGGCGTTTCTCCCAACTGTTACGCGTCTTGGGAACAGGGCAGAACAGAACCGTCCATTTCGTCAATCAGAAAGCTGTGCGTAATTTTCGACGTGTCGGCGGATTATCTGCTCGGAATAAAGGATATTTAACTTCGCCCGTACTGACCCGCAGGCAGCGACCAACGCTTGGGACAGTCGGGTTTTTTTGACGCGAAATTTCCCCGACCGCCGTTTAAAATGCGTCGGGCTTTTGTTTTTGCGCCGAAAGACGGGTTGCCGTCGGTCTGAATCCGCTGCGCAAAGCGGTTTTAATCGACGGCAGATTTCCCGCCTCGCAGCAGTAAAAAGCCGTCTTGCCCGCAGCACGGATGCAAGCCGCAAGACGCGACGTCAGCGCCGCGCCCAACCCGCGCCCTCTGAACGCGGGCAGGACGTCAACGCCTATTTGAAGCATATCGGAACAGTCGCAAGACGCGCCCGCAAGCCCCGCGGTCAATCCGCCGCAGAGCGCGGCGACGGCAAAAACGTCAAGACTTTTCCTTTCTTCGCACAAAGCGTTTGACCATTGCGGAAGATAAAACGGCGGGAGACTCTCTTTTTCCAAAAAAACAAACCGCACGTTGTCGGGAGTCGGACAAGTCGGCTCGCCTAGCGGAAGGAAATACAGCGTAACCGCTCCCGCTTCAAGCCCCCTACCGAAAAGATTTTTGTCCAGCCAGCGTATTGCGTCCGCGCCGAAGCAATTTTTGCCCGAAAAAGCGCGGGCAAAACCATACGCTTCCCCGCTCAGCTCTCGAGATGCGCACACAATCGCGTTTTTGCCGAATGACGCCACGTCGAAAAAAAGTTCTCCTTTCAGGTCCTTGCGAGCGCGCTCGGAGCGGCGGTCAAGGATGCTTACGACATTTTCGTCGGCGAAAAAATCCCGCCGTGCGCAGCCGAAATCCTCCGCACTCTGCTTCAACGCAATTTCAAGTATTTTTTCCTCTGACATGACTTTCTCCAAAAAAATTCGACGCATACACTGCCGCAAAAGTCGCCGACAGTCAGCCCTGCGTCCTCTGTCTTTGCAAAAAACGGCTTAAACAAATATCCGACAGACTTCTGTCGGATATTTGTTTTGTCTCTTTTGAGATATGGAGCGGGAGACGGGATTCGGACCCGCGACATTTGCCTTGGCAAGGCAACGCTCTACCACTGAGCCACTCCCGCGTTTCAAGTCGCGACTGTTTGATTATATAACGAACCGTCGCAAAAAGTCAACAGATTTGGCTCGGTTGAGAAAAAAATTTTCACAGCGACTCCTCGGGAAACATTTTGATTTTAAGTTTGTTCACCAACTCGCACAGCGGTCTGAACAGCAGTGCGAAAAGAATAAAGTTGGATACAATGTGCACTGCAAAAAATACGATTCCCCTTGCGTAAAGTATGCCGAACCGCAGAAAAAAATCCTCGCCGTTGAACACAAAGCCTCCGCCGCCGAAAGCAATGAGAGTGTCGATAACGCTTGACAGCACGCCGAAAAAAAAGGTCATAGCCGCCGCAAGCCCCGCCGTAACCCACCTGTTTTTAAGGCGCGATTTGCCGATAAGCCCGAAAAGCAGGGAAACAAGCGGCCAATAGACAAAATAAAGAATCACCCATGTGTTGAAGCCCCAGAGCGCCGTTTCCACCGTGCAGAAGACAAGACTTACCGACAGGGAAAAAAGCGCGCCGAAACAATATCCGGCAACGGCAAGCAGTATGCTCACCACCTCTACGTTGGGTATGAACATAAGCGCCAGCTTGCCGCCGGAAACGAGCGCCGCGAACAAAGCCGCAAGCGCTATCCGTTTTGCCGAATCCTTCATCTCAACCGCCGTAAACTATGTAAGTAAAAATTATTACCGCGCCGCTCTCCAAGTGCATATGGGAGGCTCCCACGCCCGAGTTCACATATTTCACGCCGTCGTATTCGTACTCCGACTTGTAAGCGGACACGTCCTCGTCCTGCTTGACGGAGGTGTAAATATACAGCCATTTGTTTTCTTCGGCGTTGTTTGCGACGGAAACTGCGTTTTCTCCCTTGCTCGATATGTCGCTCAAAAACGCTCCCGTGACGCCGCCCGTAAAGTTGAAATCTATCTCATCCTTTTCGCCCAACCAAAACAAAACGTCAAGCAGCCGCTGCCTCGTCGTAAACTCTCCCTCGGCAAGGTCTACGGTTATTTCCACCGCAGGCTCGGTCTGATTGTCAAGCACTATTGTCATGACGCCTTTAAGCTCGTCTACCGCGCAGCCCGCAAACGCAACGAGAGCGGCTGCAAGCACCGCAAACGCAAGCATAATGCCAAGCAGTCTTTTTGTTGTTCTTCTCATCTGAATGTACCTCCAAAAAAAAAATGTATTTTTCCGAAGAAAAATACACGCAAAAAGGCGGCGCCAAAGCGCTCTGCCGCAAGCGTCCACCTCCCTCCGGGTTTTGCTTTTTCCTCCTGCCGCGCGGAATATCCTGACTCAACGCCTTTGCCGCGCAGCCTTCCCCTTTCGAGTGGCGTCAAGGCGCGACCTTTAAGACGTTTACAGTAGCGGGGGCTGTGGCGGATTTTCACCGTCTTCCTCCCCGCGGCAAGGTATTCTATTGTTTTGATTATAACACGGAAACAGCCCGTTGTCAACTATCTGACGTCACGTTTGACAAAGTTGAGCATACCTACGACTCCGCACAGAGCGAGGTACACCAACGGCACAAAAACGGCGTACAGCACAGCCGAAACGCCTGACTCCCCGACTGCTGCGGAATACGCTCCCGACATCGTAAGCTTGTTTACGGTTTCAAAAAAGCCTACTACGGTTTCATTCGTGCCCAGCGGATTCGTAAGCAAATTTACAAGAACGTTGAGACCTATGCCCACGCCGATGACTCCGCCCGCCGACCTCAACATAAAGGCAAGCGCGACATAAAGCGAGGAATAGCCCGCCAATCCCAGCAGTCCGAGACCGATGTCCCCGAACATAATCCCGAGATAATCCGTTTGGGGCTTCCAGTACATCAGTCCCGCAAGATAGCTCACGACGACAGTCGCAACGTACAGAAACACCGACGCGACAAAAACCTTTAACCACTTAGAAAAATACACTCCAACGCGCCCCGCGCCCGAAGCCAGAATCTGCCGCAGCGTTCCCTGCGCAAACTCGCCCGCCACAAGCGCCGCCGCAAAAATCATGCAGAAAATCGGCAATTCGGCGTTTAAAAACGCCATCGCCGCCATCAATTCAGGCGCCATATATTCGTTCAGGTCTACGCCCGTATAAACTCCGTACTCGCCCGCCAATTCTATGGCAAAATTGTAGAACGTGGTTATCAGAAAGGAAAAGACTACCGCGACAGTCAGGCATATCCACAAAGTTTTTGAGCGTTTGAGCCTGTAAAAATCTTCTTTCAGTACGTTTTTTATCATTTCCCCTCCCCCTTTATCAGCCTGATAAAATAACTTTCAAAATCCTCTTTCAGGCTTTCTATCGAGCGTATTCCCACGCCGTTCTCCGCCAGAATTCTGCCGTACTCCAAAATTTCGTTCTGACCGCCCTCCGCGAAAATCACGTCGTTCTGCACACGCAGCACTTTGTAACCCGCCCGTCCGAGAGCCTCAACCGCCTTGACGGTGTCGGCAAGACTGTTGGCTACCGTTATCCGCACGCAGCTTGACACCGAGGCGGCAAGCTGCTCTGCCGTCACAACGCTCACCAGCCTGCCCTGTTCAAGTATTCCGAAGGTTTTTGCAAGCTTTTCCAGCTCGCCGAGATAGTGGGAAGACACTACAATAGTGGTTCCCTTTTCCGCGTTGATTTTTTTAAGCAGCTCTCTGATTTCATTGATGCCTATGGGGTCCAACCCGTTCACAGGCTCGTCGAGCATAAGTATTTCCGGCTCGTTGAGCAACGCCAGCGCAAGCGCCAGACGCTGCTTCATGCCGAGCGAAAAATTTTTCACCTTTCTGTCCCGCGCGTGTTCAAGCCCCGCCGTCGCAAGAATATCTCTTATGCGGGATTTGTCCGCGTTGACGAGCAGAGCGCGCGCTTCCATGTTTTGCTGCGCCGTAAGACCGTCGTAAAGTCCGGGGGCTTCCACTATGCAGCCCATTTTTCTGCGCTCTTTTTCGTTTTCCTCGTAGGTTGTCGCGCCGTTTACGGACACATAACCGTTGTCTGCCAAAGCAAGCCCCGCCACAATACGCATAAGCGTCGTCTTGCCCGCGCCGTTTCGCCCCACAAGTCCGAAAATATCTCCCTTGCGGATATTTAAGCAAACATTGTTGAGCGCGCAGAAACCGCGTCCGTATATCTTTGTCAGACTCTGCGTTTGTATGGCATATTGCTCCATTTTACCCCCTTGCGGAAATCGGGTTTCCTTTGATTTCGATTATTTTATTCATTTTACACCAAAACCCGCGCTCAGTCAACCGTTGGCAAAGACGCTTGCAATAATATTGTAAAATACGCAGCACACGGGCTTTCCGCTGTTGACAACCGCTCGGCAATATGCTAAACTTCAATCAAACAACAAAAAGGAGGTGAAAGACGTGAAAATAGCTCTCATTGCACACGACAAAAAGAAAGACGACATAATCAAGCTTGCAATCAAGTACAAGGACGTTTTAAAAGAACACAGGCTGTTTGCGACGGGCACGACAGGCTCTCTGATTATGGCGGAAACGGGACTTGACATTATACGCATGAAAAGCGGTCCCTTGGGCGGCGACCAACAAATCGGCTCCATGATTGCGGACGGAGAACTCGACTTGGTTATTTTTCTGCGCGACCCGCTGACAAGCCAGCCGCACGAGCCGGACGTATCCGCTCTCATGCGTCTTTGCGACGTGAGAAACATCCCGCTTGCGACAAACAAAACAAGCGCGGCGATTATGTTAAAGGCGCTGTCCGACGGCGATATAGCCGAAGCGGAAAAGGACAATTAAAAAACACAGCTCCGAAAAAGAACTGTGTTTTTATTTTTGCCTTTTTTCCGTCGGACGGTACGCACCCTTCAATCGACGACGCATCTGTAATCCACCCTAAGCACACCCTCTATGTCCGCCTTTTTTACTTCCAGCAAATTGACTCTCGGACAAAAATCCACTATTCCACCGTCGCTCCAATATACTTCCTTATAGTTTAGTACAAGCGCGTCGTCCTCCACAGCCACGCTTTGGACTAAATTACAAGCATTGGCTACGCCGACATAATAGCCGATGACCACCAAAGATTTTTTATCGAAAAAATTATAACCGCATCGACGCATGGTTTCTTTTAAATTTTCCATGCGCTCGTCCTCGTATCCGCCGGCAAGATTAATATCCCACCTTATACAAAAGTCAACGTACTCCTCCACCGAAGAAATCAACTGCTCTCCGACAAAATGGTCTTTTCCCGGCTCGCCGCTATGCCCAATCCAAACGTCAAGAAAGACCAACTCATCAAAATAAAATTCGTCGTAACTGCGGCAGGCGCACAGCGTCGCGAGGCACAGGACGAGGGAAACGGCTGTCGCAATCAGTTTTTTGAACATAGCGAATCCTCCTTCATACAAAACCGTTGTTAAAAAACCTCTTGAAGATTATTATCAGTCGAGTGCAAAGCGTAAAATGTCAAGCGAAGTTTATGCAGTCATTATAATATATTGTAGTTTGCCTGTCAAGCGTCGATACTTTCGAGCAATTCATCCACTGTTTTTTCCAGCATGGCGGCGTCGCCGTCGTTGACGATGGTTTTCGTGTCCCTGTGCGGTTTGCCCTTTAAAGCGCTCTGCCTTTCGATGATGCTCCTTATCTGCTCCTCGCTTCTGCCGTCGCGTGTCATCGCCCGTTTGACGCGCGTTTCCTCGCTTGCCGTCACCACCCACACGCCGTCGAAAAGCCCGTGCCTGTCGGGAGTAAGCAGCTGAATTTCCACAAAAACCGCGCCGTCGCTCCGCGCTATTTCCTCTTCGAGCAGAGCGAAAATTTTTCTGTGAAAAATCCGATTGAGCGTTTCCGTCTTTTTTTTGTCGGAAAACACCTCCCGCGCGAGAGCGCGCCTGTCGAGACTGCCGTCCGCTACAAATCGTTTTCCGAAAACGCGTTTGATTTCTTCAAGCGTCTCCGACTGCTCGGCTACGCGGCGGCTCAACGCGTCGCAGTCCACCACCCGAAAGCCCTTTTTCTCCAACAATCGGCATACGGTGCTTTTGCCGCTGCCTATGCCGCCCGTCACCGCAATAACTTTTCTTTTCACGTCACTTTGCCTCGAATAGATTTTTTCCGAAAGATACGTTTACGTCAAGTCTGACCTCGGAAACGTAAACGGCTTCCATTTCCTTTTTGAGCAGCGCCGCCACCCCGTCGACCTCGTCAGCCGCCGCGTCTACGATAAGCTCGTCGTGTATCTGCATTATGAGCTTGCTTTTGTAGCCCCCCGAAACAAGCAGATTGTTTACCCTTATCATGGCAAGCTTGATTATGTCCGCCGCGCTGCCCTGCAAGGGCATATTCATCGCCGCTCTTTCGCCGAAGCTGCGCAGCTGAAAATTTGAGGAGTTTATTTCGGGAATCTGTCTGCGCCGTCCCGTAATGGTAGTCACATAACCCGTCTTTCGCGCCTGCTCGACGTTGCCGTTAAGATAATTTTTTATCGTCGGGTAACGCTCGTAGTAGGTTTTTATATATTCGCGCGCCTTTGCTACGCTCACGCCTATGCTTTCCGACAGTCCGAAATCGCTCATGCCGTAAATTATGCCGAAATTGACCACCTTTGCGTTGCGGCGCATATTGGCGGTGACAAGCTCCTTGGGAATACCGAAAATTTCCGCCGCGACTATCGCATGGATATCCTCCCCTCTGTTGAAAGCGTCGATAAGCGAAGCGTCGCGGGAGAAATCGGCAAGCAGCCGCAATTCGATTTGGGAATAGTCCGCGCTGATAAGCACGTCTTGCTGCGGGACGAACATACGTCTTATTTCCTTGCCCGCTTCGTCGCGCACGGGGATATTCTGCAAATTCGGCTCGCTCGACGACAGTCTGCCCGTGGAGGTCAAGGTCTGATTGTATTTCGTGTGTATAACCCCGTCTCTGACGTAAGGACGAATTCCCTCTATATAAGTGCTGTTCAGCTTGGTTACCTGACGGTACTTCAAAACAAGCGGCACGAGCGGATGCAAATTCATCAGCTTGTTCAAAACCTCCGTATCCGTGGAAAAGCCCTTTTTGGTCTTTTTGTAGGTGGGAAGCCCCAGCTTTTCAAACAGAATACGGCTAAGCTGCATGGAGCTTGAAATATTGAACCTCTCCCCCGCCAGCGAATAAATTTCCTCCGAAACGCTTTCTATTTCGGCAGTGTACTCTGCGCCCAGCCTGTTCAAAACCTCCGTGTCCGCCGCAACGCCCGTCTTTTCCATTTCAAACAGCACCTCGGCAAGCGGCATCTCTATCTCGTGATAAAGTCTGACTACCCCCGCCTCCTCCATCTGGGCGGCGAGAATTTCTTTGAGCTGCCTCAACCCGCAGGCGTGCGGCGCGACCTCGTATCTTTCAACAAGAGCCTTCAGCTCCTTAAACGCCCGATACTCCACAAGATACTGCATTATGCTTATGTCCCATTTGACGTTTGACAAGGTTATACCGAATTCGTCCAGAGCATGCTTCATGCTTTTGGAGTCGTAAACGATTTTGCCGCCTTCCCCTCCGAACAGCGGTTTAAGCGCCTCCAACGCTTCGGGATAGCGTATTCCGTCGAGAAAGTTGTGCGTGATGGGGATTTCATATTCCTTTCCGTCCTCGAAGCTGACGTAAATGTTTTCGTCTATAAATATCGCCACTTCATCGCAGCTCCTTCGGGCAAGCTGTCTCAACTCCTCCGTATCGGTGATTTTTATTACCTCCGTTTCAAGCTTTTGCTCCCGAACATCCCCGACAACGGGGAGCCGTTTGAGCAGACTCCTGAATTCCAGCCACTCGAAGTTTTTTTTCACCTCCGCTCCGTATACCTTGGGACGCTCGCACTCCTCAAACCGACAGGGTATATCGGCGTCCGTCCTTATCGTGGCAAGCTCGCGCGACATGTAGGCGGATTGCTTCCCTTCAACAAGCTTTGTTCTCAACGCTCCCTTTATTTCGTCGATATGCGCGTAAATGTTATCAACCGTGCCGTATTCCAAAAGCAACGATACGGCTCCCTTTTCTCCTATTCCTTTTACGCCGGGGATGTTGTCCGAGGCGTCGCCGCGCAGCGCCTTGTACTCCACAACCTGCTCCGCTTTGAGTCCGTAGTTTTCAAGCAGCAGCGCGGGAGTCACCGCTTCCGTCTCGCTGACGCCGCGCTTTGTGAGCAGGACGGTCGTCTTTTCGTCCACAAGCTGAAACATATCCTTGTCGCCAGTGATAATCAGCGTCGGCACGCCGAATCTTTTTGTAAGCGTGCCGATAATGTCGTCCGCCTCCACTCCCGCGCTGTCTACGGTTTTTATCTTCATGTCGGCAAGAAGCTCCTGCAAGACGGGCATCTGTCTTGCCATATCGTCGGGCATGGGACGTCTCGTCGCTTTGTATCCCTGATAAATATCCTTGCGGAAGTTGTGCCCGCGCTTGTCAAACGCCACCGCAATATGGGTGGGGTTTAGCTCGGTCATGGCTTTGACGAGAATATTCATAAACCCGTACACGGCATTTATATTTTTGCCGCCCTTGTCGTTCAAAACGGGCAGTGCGTAATAAGCCCTGTTGAAAATGCTGTTTCCGTCCAGCAACATCAGTTTGTCCATGCTTCCATTATAACCCAATTGCCGCAAATAAACAATCTTTTGAACCACATACCCTGCCGCACCGCCCCGCTCGGACGTTCAAATTGCCGCATGGCGCAAAAAAAAGACGGAACAGAGTCCCGCCTTTCGGTAAATTATTCGTTCAAAAGCCCAGCACACCCGTACTCAGAACAACAATATAGCCGATATAGAGCGCAAGCAAGGTAATGCCCTGCCAGCGCGCGAATTTCCCCGTTATCATTGACGGCACGACCGAAATGAGCACGAATCCCAGACACACGGGCATATCGAGAAACACCGTCTGCGCGTTTATGTCAAGCCCGCTTCTGCCGCTGATAAACGAACAGACGGGCAGAATAAGTGTCAGGTCTATTATGTTTGCGCCAATAATGTTGCCTACCGACAACGACGCCTGCTTTTTTGCAATCGCCGTGATTGTCGTCACCAGTTCGGGCAGCGACGTGCCGATTGCAACCATGGTGACCGCGATTATGCTTTCGGGCACGTTCATGCGCACTGCAAGCTCGCTGCCGTAGGTTACAAGCAGCTGCGCGCCGGCGACTATGAAAGCCGTGCCGAACAAAAATTTAAATACGTTTACCGTTATAGTGCGCTTGTCGCGCTTGACACCCGCCGCGCCTCCGCCCGCAGAGGACGCTTCGCCTCCGTCGGCGCCCACCTTTGTTTCGGCAAACACGTTTTGAGCGTCCGCAGAAAACTCCGCCGCGCCCTCCGATGTCGGCAAAGGCTTCAATTCGTGCTTTTTGGCGCTGCGGAGATTTTCAAAAATAAACAGTCCGAAAATAAGCAGGACTATTATTCCTTCCCAAAAATTAAGGTTGCCTCCCAGCGAAAAAATCCATAGCAGGGCTATGCTCGCAACAAGCAATATTCCCTTGCCGAGCAGGTCCCTGCGTTTCATCACCGAAGGCAGACAAACCATTGATATGCCCATAATAAGCCCGATGTTTGCGACAACCGAGCCGACGGAGTTGCCTACCGCTATGTCAAGATTTCCCTCCGCCGTGGCTATAATGGAAACAAGAAGCTCGGGCAAGGTCGTGGCTACGCTTACCACCGTCGCGCCTATGACGAATTTCGGCACGCCCGAAACTTCCGCTATCCACGTAGCCGCGTCGACAAAAAAATCGCCGCCCTTGATAATCAGAGCAAGACCCAATAAAAACAGAATTATTACCCACCAAATACTCATACCGATACACCGCCGAGCTAAAATATTTTATGTAATGCGCGGAAGAGAATATTCTAACCCCACAAAAAAACTCAAGCGCAAAACGCGCCTGAGTCTCATCATTTAAGGCAAGCCAGACCATTAGGCCGATGTGTTGACTTGTCGCGGACGTCAAAGCCCGCCAACTACTCCCTCACGAACGAAACGGATTATACGCCAACCGCAAAGTGTTGTCAAGATTTTTCGCCGCAAAACTCTTTTTACGCCAAAATTTTTTCGCGCTCGTCAAAATCCGCATAAAACCGCCGAGAAAAATTTAAACGTCTATTTCCTCGACTCCGTCCTCTATATATACGTCCGTTTCCTTTTCCACGTCAACGTCCGCGATGGTTTTGGCTGGCAGCTTGAAATAAGTCCCTTCGCTTCTCGCAAGCAAAGTTTTTCCGTCGAAAAGCTCCGCCACGCCGACATAGCCTCGCGACGTGTTTTTAGTCACGCGCCCAACCGCTTTGAGCTGCTTTCCGTAGGGGGTGGGCTTGAAAAACCTGACGTTTAACGAACCGGTGACCGCCCACGCCTCCGGCTCCAACGTCCACAGCGCGCGCCCCGCCACCTCGTCAAGCATGGCTGAAATTATGCCCCCGTGCACTCTGCCAGGATAACTTTGGTGCAGCTCGTCAAACGTCACGTAGCTGACCACCGACTTGTCCTCCATTTCGTAAAAGGGCGCTTTCACTCCGCGCTCGTTTTCCATGCCGCAGATAAAGCATTTTCTCGTGTTGAATTGTTTTTTTGTGACCTTCATTTTGCTCGTGCTTCTCCTTGATTCTTGAAATAAATCGGGATAAAAACTTAAAAACCGCCCGAAGGCGGTTTTTAAGTGTAATACATAGACATTGGAAAATTAAGGAGGGGGATTTGCTCCGGCAAACAATGAAAAAAACCGGAAAAAAAACCAATGTCTGTGCGGGCTGTTGTAAAGGAAAGCAGTCTTAAAACTTGCATTCCTGTGATGATAAGATACCACATCTGTTTTCCCTTGTCAAACGTTTTTATGTCGATTTTTATATTTTTGTAAAAATTACACCGACTTTTTTCGTCGTAATTTGTCGAGCCGCCTTTGCCCGCAATGCATTTGCCTGTCAACCGCTTAAAATTTCGTTCGGTATTTTTTTAAAACCGAGACGACGCGCGTCCGACTTGCAGCCCCCGCCGCGCGCAAACCCGCCTTGCAAAACAACAGCCGCTCCAAATCGCGCCGCCTCAAAACGGCTTCAATGCTTTGCAAAACTTTTTCGGAAAAATGCACGCAATCGTTTGTCTTTTTTTTCTCCGTTTGCTATAATATCAAAGCTCGGGGATGTGGCTCAGCTGGTAGAGCGATGCGTTCGCAACGCATAGGCCGTGGGTTCGAGTCCCATCATCTCCACCAAGTCAAAATAATCCGAACCTTTTGGTAACAACCGATTGGTTCGGATTTATTTTTTATTTAAAGCAGTAAAAATAAATTAACAGCTTGAATTACTTGTTTCTGTATGATATAATATGACTGTATTAGAAGGAGATGATGAGATGTTTAACCAAAGAAGAAAAATTTATGAGCAGATTGAGAGAGAACGAAACACACGTGTTATCGCATATGTGACAAGTAATAGGCAGGGTCTGGAAACGCAAATTGGAGCAGATGTTCCAGATATACTATTGGAGCATTTGGATCAAATAGGCAGTGTTCAAAAAATCAGTTTAATTCTGTACACGTTGGGAGGAGATACTCTTGCCGCATGGAACATAGTCAATTTAATTAGGGAGTTTTGTAAAGAGTTTGAAATAATTGTTCCAAACAAGTGTCGGAGTGCGGGTACTCTTATGGCATTAGGTGCAAATAATATTATTATGACAAAGCAAGCCACTCTTGGCCCTATTGACCCGAGTTTAAACTCTCCAATGAATCCCATTATTCCAAATTCAAATCCTCCAACAAAGTTACCTGTTAGTGTTGAGTCTGTTAAAGGATACTTTGCTATGTTAAAAAAAGAAGTTGGTGTCCAAACAAACAAAGCATTATCAGAGGCGTATTTAAAGCTTACAGAAACAGTTAATCCTTTAGTATTGGGGGATATTTATCGTAGAAAAAATCAAATAATAATGCTTGCTGGTCAATTACTTAATATGCACTCTGTAACAAAATCTACGGCCGAGAAAATTATTTCCTTCCTGTGTTCAGATTCAGGAAGTCATGATTACACAATAAATAGAACAGAAGCTCGTAATTTGGGATTACCAATAGAAAGCCCCACGGATCATTTGTATCAATTATTAAAATCGTGGCATACTGATGTTATTGGAGAATTAGAAATTAACAAGCCTTATTTGCCTCAAAATGAGTTTGGCGAAAACAATGAAATAAGTTATTGCTACAAACGAGCAATAATCGAAAGTGTTTCGAGAGGTGAAGATAACTTTATTTCTGAAGGTAGGCTTAGTAAAAATGTCGTTAGGATGCAAATGGGCCCGATGCAATGTCAGATTCAAGACGACAGAAAATTTGATGGGTGGAGGTTGACAACCAGTGTTAAAAGAAAGGGTAATTGTTAATACAAATTTAACGAATGGTCAGTTTTATAATAGTAGTAACTCAATTAACAACTCCGCATTAGCAGATATATTAAAATGGTATACATTGATTATTGATGCAAACATTGTGGCTGTTGAAAATATTGAATCTGATCAAATAGATAAAATTGAGGATAAAAGTGTAAATGTGTAAAAACGAGGGGCTTGCGGAATCTCCGCAAGCCCCTCGTGCCGTTGTTCAAGGTTTATGATCTTCGGCGCAACCTGTCTGATTAAATAGAAAAATCATATACTCAATCCGCTTTATGTTTTGCGCGGATTTCCGTAAACCGTCAGAGCGGTCATCCCGTGAAATTCAATGGGACGTTTCCTTATTCTTTGATATTTAATTGCCTTTGCGTGTGCGTTGAGCCTTCCATTCTTCAAACTCTCGCATACCTTCTTCGCTGTTGAAAAAGTCCATGATTGCAGGAATAAACGCGCGAGCCAGCGAATCGATCTCGTATTGCGGTATTCCCGTGTTGTTTTTCCTTCTCGTCATTCCCCGTTGTTATGTAATTTGCTCGATACTGTTCTCCTTGTATTCGGTTATTCAGTTTTTACTTGCCTCCGCGGTCGTTGCCGTTTGACTTGAACGACGGGGCGGTTTTCTTTGCACGTGACTTGTTCAAGAGAGCGTCGAACTCGTCGGGATAGGCTGCAAGCATATCGCTCACCATCCCGAACGCTTGCTCCTTGCCTTTGGCACGCCGCTCGGCTTTCTGCAACTTCTCGAATAGGTCGCTCCGGTCGCGGTCGGCAATAGCTTTTGATTGCCGCAGGGCGGCGTTTTCCGTGCGGAGTAGAGCGATCTCCTCCTCGGCTTGCCGTTTTCGCTTCGGCGTGGGCTTGCTGCGCTCCGCCTCGATACTCTGCACGATGCCGTCCAGATACTCCTGCGCGTGTTGCTTGGCTTTTGTCGCCGTCTGTTCCGCCTGCGAAACAATGCCGTCCGCATGGATTTGCGCAATTTTCACTTTGCGCGCGGCGTCTTGATCTGCTTCGGCAATGATGTCACTTGCTATCCCGTGTGCCTGCTCGACGATCTTCTTCGCCTTAAACTCCGCCGTGTCAAGGTGTTTTGCCTGACTGCCTTCCTTGCCGCGCTGCAAATTCCATTTCGCGCCGACTTCCCGATAGAGGTCTGTCTGCAATGCGGTAAGCGCCTTTCTGTCAAACAGCTTCTTCGCGCACAGCCTGCCGCCCGCAATGGGAATCAGATTCAAGTGCAAGTGCGGCGTGGTTTCGTCCATGTGGACGACGGCAGAAATGATATTGCCCTCGCCGTAGTGCTCCGCGAAGAAGCGGGTGCACTCGGCAAAGAATTGCTGTTGCTCGCTCGGCGATAGCTCGCCAAAGAATTTCCTGTCCGAGCCCACGACGAAGGAACACATCAACACGGCATCCTTCCGCACTTTGGTCGGCAGGTCGAGGGCTTCGATCTTATCGTTGATGAACTGCGTATAGCTGCGCTGCCGTTTGACGATGTGGTAGTTGCCTCCCGTGCGCGTTTTGTCTATCTGCGGATTGCTCGCCTGATAGGTTTCGTCGCGTTCGTTCTCTTGTTCGATGGGCGCAATGTCCGTCTTGTGATACTTTTTCATGTGACAAACTAAATAGCTTATAGATTTTCCTCCCGTTAGTTTTTTATAAAAAGCCTCGCAGAGCCCACATACTTTGCTTGCAAAGTATAGTGGGCTATACTTCTTTGTCGAACTCAAAAGCTCGATCGTATTTTGCTTACCGTTTTGCGGTGGTTGTTTGCCGTTTGCTTTCCTTTCTACGGTGGTCTGATCGTCGTTTGCTTTCTCATAACTTTCCTCCCAAAATTGTATTTTTCTATCCTTAACCCACACCGAAAAGGGTGGGCTTCGATAGCTTTAAAAGGACGCAAAAAAGCCGCTGACTGCTCTTTCCTCGTCACCGACTTTGACCTTGTTTAGCGGTTTCTTTCCGCTCTATGGTGGTCAGCCATTCTGTTAAATTGGTAGGGATATTTACACCGTTTAGGGCTATACTTTCCGAAAAAATCGTACACTTAAAAAAGCCCATCACGGCACGTGCTTAAACTTGCAATGGCAACGGCGTACTTTTTAAAAATGCGTACAACTAAAAAAGCCTGTCATTGCTCGTCTTTTCAAACGGCTCGGGTGCGGCGCATGGTGCGCCGAAAACATCGCGGAGAGCTTGCTCCGCACACGCGGAACACATACCTTCCGCGCAGTTCTCCTTATTCAAGGAGATACCTTCATGCCAACTTAGCGGCATAACAAAAGAATACAGGCGACACTATCCCTGTACTTTTGCATTATATCATATAGACGCGGTGTTGTCAAGAGAAATAAGAACATTTGTTTGTAAAATATGTGTGAAATGCCGCGTATCCTCTTGACAGAATAGCAAGAAGATGTTAAAATGATGTTATGAAAAATATAGTCGGAGTTTAAGTATGAGTTATCCCGAAAAAATAAAGTTTGCAAGAGAAACTCTTTTAATGACGCAAGAGGAGTTGGCTCTTGAATTGGGCGTAACGCCGATTACTGTTTGCCGCTGGGAAACGGGTAAGGTAGAGCCGAGCATCAAGGCAAAAAAGGCTTTTCGCGACTTATGTGAGCGCAAAGGCCTTTCCTTTGACGAAAATCATGGCTAACACCAAAGAGCAGATCTCCCGCAATATGCGCAGCAATAAGAGCAAGGACACCAAGCCGGAACTGATGCTGCGCAAAGAGCTTTGGCGGCGCGGATTGCGGTATCGCAAGAACTACAAATCGCTTGCGGGCAAGCCGGATATCGTGTTTCTCCGTGCGCAGATCGCTGTATTTGTGGACGGCAAAATGTGGCACGGCTACGATTGGGAACGTCAAAAGCACGATTTTAAAAGTCATCAAGATTTTTGGATCCCGAAGATCGAACACAACATGGAGCGCGACTTTGATGTCACGCAAGATTTGATAGAGCTCGGTTGGCTAGTCCTTCGCTTTTGGGATTTTGAGATCAAGAAGGACGTGGCGACGTGTGCGGATAAGATCGAGCAGGCGTATAGAAACAGAACGGAAAGCGAGGCAAAAGATGCAGAAATTCAGATCGATTGATTTATTTGCCGGGATCGGGGGCATTCGCCTTGGATTCGACCAGGCGTTCGGAGAAGAAATAGAGACGGTATTCGTCAGCGAATGGGACGAGTTCGCGCAAAAGACGTATAAAGCAAACTTCCACGACGACTTTGAGATCGCCGGAGATATTACGAAGATAGACGAAAACGATATCCCCGACTTCGATATCTGTCTTGCGGGCTTCCCCTGCCAGGCGTTCAGTCTTGCCGGGCAGCGCAAAGGTTTTGCGGACGATTACAAGGGAATGTCGCGCGGCACCCTCTTCTTTGATGTCGCACGCATCTGCGAGAAAAAGCAGCCGAAGGTGATTTTTTGCGAGAACGTCAAGGGGCTTACCATTCACGACAAGGGCCGCACGTTCGATATTATCAAAAACACACTCAGAGAGATCGGCTATACTCCCTTTGAGCAAGTGTTGAACAGTAAAGATTTCGATGTTCCTCAGAACCGGGAACGCATCTATATCGTGGCATTTCGCAACGATATCGCGCCGAAAGAATTCATCTTCCCCACGCCCACCGACTCCACGAAAAGGATCGCCGATATTATGGAGGAAAAGCCCGTTTCCTCTCGCTATTATCTGAGCGACTGCTATTTGGAGACGCTGCGTCGCCACAAAGCCCGTCATGAAGCCAAAGGGCATGGATTCGGCTACGAGGTACGTTCCCTCGACGACGTTGCGGGCGCCATCGTCTGCGGCGGTATGGGGCGCGAAAGGAATTTGATCGTCGATAAACGGCAGACCGACCTCACCCCCGTCACGCATATCAAGGGTGAGATCAATAAGGAAGGCATCCGGAAGATGACGCCGCGCGAATGGGCGCGATTACAGGGATTCCCGGACGATTATGTGTTACCACTTGCCGACGTACACCTTTATAAGCAATTCGGCAACAGCGTAACGGTACCGGTCATCAAAGCAATCGCACAAAAGATAAGGGAGGTTTTGGAGAATGGCAACGAATAAAGGTAAGAATATCGGTGAATGGTCGGAAATGTATATCTTCTTTAAACTCATGTCCGACCGCAAAGTTTATGTAGCCGATAAAGATATGAATCGTCTCAAAGACGTATTCTTGAATATTATCAGCATTATTCGCGAGGAGAACAAGGGAAAAGAGTATCGGTATTTCACGGGTGATGTGGTAAAAATCACGCTGAACGGGGAAGAGGTTGCGACGGTTGACAGCTCTCGTTTCACCGATAACGCCAAAAAGGTTTGGGATATGATCATATCCAAGAAGGATACGACTTTCTCCAATCAAGAGGTCATCGACTTCCTCTCTTCGATATTCATACAAAACATCTCTTCTCCCGCGCAGAAGAAGAGCGAATTTTTCGGTGGTACGGCCGATATCGTCTTGGATACGATGGACTACCGCTCCGGCGTCAATCAGATCATGGGCTTTTCCTGCAAATCCGATATTGATGCTGCTGCCACGCTGTTCAATGCTAGCGGAGACAATACAAACTTTGAATATGAAATCGTCGGCGACTTCGATGATGAGAAAATGAATGCCTTTAACGGAATGTTCCATGAGGTCACGAAAAAGGGCGTAACAAAATATGAGGTTGCCACGGGCGACAGAATGCGCTACTTAAAGGAATGCGGCGTTGATCTTCGCTTCGTCAATCCCGTTAAGGATGTCGCCCGCCAAAACCTCGTTCGTTGTGGCGGAATGGAAATGCCGAAAATTCTCGGCGGGATGCTGAAATATTATTACTTTGAATGTGGCGCGGCATCCGTCGGGGTAGAAGATGCAATCAAATATCTTGCCGATACCGATTATATCGGATACGGGTTTGACGATTTGTACGATACATACCGCGTTAAGATTTCGACCCTGCTCTATGCCATGTTTACGGGACTTCGGTTCAGTAAACCGTGGTCGGGGCGTTCAGATGTGAGCGGCGGATATATCGTCGTAAAGCGCGACGGTGACGTAGTCGCGTTCCACTCTTGTATCGCGGATGAATTCAAAGATTTCTTGATCGACAAGTTAAAATTTGAAGGGCCTTCCTGCACCCGACACAAGTACATGGAGATCTATAAGAAGGACGACGGAAAATATTATTTGAAATTGGCGTTGCAATTCCGCTTCAAATTGAAAAAATGAGCGGACTGCGTGTAGCGAGCCTTTTTTGCGGGATCGGAGGCATCGACCTGATATTGGAAAAGGCGGGGCATACCGTCGTATGGGCGAACGATAAAGACAAGTACGCCTGCATGACCTATCGCCATAACTTTCCGCACGTTCCGTTGGTCGAGGGTGATATTCGGGAGATAGACAAGTCATCCATTCCCGATTTCGATATCCTTGCCGCGGGTTTTCCGTGTCAGCCATTTTCCGTGTGCGGCAAGCAGAAGGGCTTTTCCGATCCGCGCGGCAACGTGTTTTTCGAGATCGGAAAGACGATCGATGCGAAACATCCTATCGTCGTCTTTTTGGAGAATGTCGCAAACCTTACCGAACACGACGGCGGCAGGACATTTAACGTCATCCATAAGGAGCTTGCGGGGCGCAATTACTTCCTGCGCTATCTTGTGGCAGATGCTTGCGAATATGCAAATATTCCGCAGCATCGTACCCGTACCTATTTGGTGGCTTTTCGCGATGAGGAGCAATGCCGGCGATTTGCTTTCCCCGACAAAAAACCTTTGGCGAAACGGATCACCGACGTCATCGATACCACGCAAAAAGCGGAGGAATCCTTTTATCTTCATCCCGGTGATTACGGGTACGATAAGATGGTCGCAGCCATTCGGGACGATAAGCAGCTCTATCGCTTTTCCGATTACGGCATACAGTCGAGCAAAGACGGCATCGCTTTTACGCTTAAAGCCAATATGGGAACGTACCCGAACCGCGTTCCCGTCATCAAAGACAAGTTCGGTATTCGGCGCATAACACCGATGGAGTGTTTAGCCCTGCAAGGCTTTCCGCCGAGCTTTACATTCCCTTCCACCGTTCCCCTGCGCGAGCAGTATAAGCAAGCAGGCAATACGGTGTGTCTATTATAGGGTTCTATTTCGCAAATATTTCACAATAGAATGATAGAAGATAAAAAATTAAGGAGCTCATATATGAATATTAATCCACAGAAAAAGCAATACTCCATCGTTTTAATAGGTGAATTTAATCCAGCAATGTTTCAACCAGAGTGGTTTTTACGTAATAATATTATTTCCAAAGAAGATGCTGACTTTGCAAGAAGTACGACAGGGTCAACACCGCTAGTTGTGACGCCACAAATTACCTTATTTGGCACACCACAATTGAAGATTAAAGTTGAGATGAAAAGGTTTGAAATTATTGCCGACAAAGAACCATATATATCGGCAAAGGATTTTATATATAATACATTTTCCGCTTTGCCTGGCTATACAATAAGTGCGTATGGATTTAATTATAGCGCGCATTATGGGGTGGAGAATAATGAAATTTATCAAAGGATAGGAGATAATCTAGCTCCTAAACAATATTGGGAATCGTTGTTGGGAGATGACATGACTGGTTTAGAGAGAAAAGGCGGATTGGCAACTATTCAGATGCAAAAAGAGAAAAATGGCAATCAGGGAAGGCTTACTGTTATATTGCAGCCTTCTGCAATAATTAAACCAGGTGTCTTTATTACAAGTAATGATCACACAACTGTTTCTTCTGACGATATGATGGCAGAAACAGTACTTGATGAGATTAATCGAAGATTTGAAAAGTCTTTTGAGGAGATGAAAGTAATTCAAGAAGACCTAATAAAACGGGCGGTGGAAAATTGTGAATAATGACACTTTGTTTTCAGGAATAGATAATATTGTAGATATAGAATTCACTAAAGATGACTCTAATGAAAGTCGAATTGATCAGCAAGCAAAGTTTTTTTCGAGTATTGTCTCTGATGAAAAATATAGGCAAGAGTCTTATAATAAGGAAACAGAAACTGGAAGTATCGAGGATTCTTGTTTAAGGGATATTACTTCTTGTTCCACATCTAAGAATGGATTCATTAAGCTTACAAATATCTCAGATGCGTTTTCTTATTATACAAGAGAGAAAAAATTCGGACCCGAGGATTCTTTTTATCATGATATTGAAGAATATCATGGCTATATCAAGTCGATTGATTGGTCAAAAAAGACATTTAGTGCAGCATTGCATAACATTAATGATGTTACCAAAAGGATTATAGTCGAATTTAATATAGATGATATCCAATATGAGACAGACAAGGAATTGGTGGCTGTGGGGATCCGCATTGTTTGGCTTGTTGGACAAGAAATACAATTATTAAACTGCCAGAATGGAATTAGACAAGGATCCCATACAAATATTTCTAAAATAATTTTTAGGAGAATAAACGCTTTATCCAAAAGAAAAAGCATTGAAGTAAAAAAAGATGTCGAATTTTGGTCAGGATTTTTTAAACGATCCTCTAGTCAGGAATAGTCCTTCTGAAAATGAAATAGAATTAAGCGTTTTTGGGAAAGGTTATGGTGAATGTCTTGTTTTATGCTGCGGACATCAAGAATATATTGTTGTGGATTCTTTTATAAATCCAAGTACTAATAATCCAATAGCGATTGACTATTTAGACGCTATTGGTATGCCACTAAATTCCATCAAAGAAGTTGTACTAACCCATTGGCATAAGGATCATATTGAAGGTATATCTACTATATTAAACAATTTAGGATCAAATGTAAAACTGATTTTAAGCCCGATATTAAAAGATGATCAATTTATGGAGTTCATTTTTCGAGGTATAAAAGAAGGACAAGAAAGTACCTCTGAATTTAAAAAAATATTTGATTTTTTGCACACATATGGTAATGGTGTTTATAAATTTGCCAAACAAGACACTCGAATATATTCAAACGAGACGATGGGAAATGCTGAAATTTATTCTTTGTCCCCACAAGATTCAGAAATAATGCACTATATTAAATATCTCATCACGGGGACCATGGCGAAACCCTTTTCTTACGAATATTCCGAAAACAACCTATTGAGTTTGGTATTATTATTAAAGGATTCGGTTGATGGTATTTTACTTGGAGCTGATTTAGAAAACATGAGTATGGATATTGGATGGGATGCCGTAGTTACAAATTATTCTCATACAAAAACGCATCCTTCTGTATTCAAAGTTCCACATCATGGAAGTAATACGGCTCATAACGATGATGTATGGAAAAAAATATTATCTCCATTGCCCATATCGATCCTTACAGTTTTTGATAGAAGTTCAAAATTACCTTCGGATGAAGATATCATAAGATTGAGCGGACTTTCCAGCAAGTTATATGTTGTAGGCAATAATGCAAAGGAGGAGAAATTGATAGAAAGCAGAATCAGGAAAAAGATGCCTAATATAAAAGTGAAAGCTATTTCTTCCAAAATTGGTTTGGTACGTTATCGTAGAAAAATTAATAACCCACCCAATACTGCAACAGTAGAGTTTTACGGAGCAGTAAAAGAGTTTATGAATCATCAATCATGAAAGCAATCATTTACGCTCGGTATTCGAGCGATAACCAAAGAGAGGAGAGCATCGAAGGTCAGATACGCGAGTGCATGGAATTTGCTGAGCGCAACGGCATTACCGTGTTCGGTACATACATCGACCGCGCGCTCTCTGCAAAGACGGACAACCGTCCCGAATTCCAGCGGATGATCAAAGACAGCTATCGCAAGCTGTTCGATACCGTGCTTGTTTGGAAGTTGGATAGGTTCGCCCGCAATCGCTACGACTCCGCCTATTATAAAAACATCCTCAAAAAGAACGGTGTAAAAGTCATTTCGGCAAAGGAAAACATCTCCGACGGGCCCGAAGGCGTGCTGCTCGAATCGATGCTTGAGGGCTGGGCAGAATACTATTCGGTCGATCTCTCCGAAAAAATCGGGCGCGGCTTGACGGAAAACGCCTTAAAGGGCAAGATGAACGGAGGTGGTCTGACGTTCGGCTATCGCATGAAAGACCAACGCTTGGAAATCGACGAAGCGACCGCTCCCGTCGTCGTAGAAATTTTCACCCGCTATGCCGACGGCGAGAGAATGACCGACATTGCCAAAGACCTGACGCGGCGCGGCATTCGCACGTCGCAGGGAAACAAGATCACGCTCAACGTCGTACACTATCTTCTTAAAAACAGGCGTTATATTGGAGAATACAAATTCCGCGATATGGTAATTCACGACGCCATTCCGCCCATCGTCTCCGAAGAGCTGTTCAACCGCGTGCAGGAGATCATGGCAAGGAATCAAAAGGCCCCCGCCATGCGCAAAGCGGAGGACGAATATATCTTGACGACGCGGCTGTTTTGCGGAAAATGCGGCACGTTCATGGTCGGAGAGAGCGGCAAGAGCCATACGGGAACCGTTCATCGCTATTATAAGTGCTCCCACGCCAAGCGTAAGATGGGGTGCGACAAAAAGCCCGTAAAGAAAGATTGGATCGAGGATGCCGTCATTCATTACATCATGAAGATCGTCATGGACGACGAACTCATCGACCACATTGCCGACGCGATCTTGAACATTCTTGCGCAAGAGAACTCCAAGCTGCCGCAACTCAATGTGCGTCTGAAAGAAATCGAAACCGGCATACAGAACATGCTCAATGCAATCCAGCAGGGTATTCTTACTCCCTCCACGAAGGAGAGGTTGGAAGCGTTGGAGCAGGAAAGAGAAGAGATCAAAGTCGCCATTTACAGCGAGGAACTGCAAAAGCCGAAGATCACGAAGGAGCACATCGCCTTTTGGATAAGCAAATTCCGAGATACCAATTTGACGGACGTTGCAAGTCGAAAGCGGCTTGTCGAGAGCTTTGTGAATGCCGTATTCGTCTATGACGACAAAGTGGTGTTCACGTTTAACTATAAAGACGGCTCAAAGACGGCCACGATAGACGAAATCAACGCGGAATTAGGTTCGGATTTGGAAGGAATATCTCCACCAGTGTCGTCAAAGTTTGAACACCACAAAGACGGAGTATATTTTCGTCGGCGGTGTTGCGGGCTTTGTGGCATACAAATAACGAAAAAGAGCAACGGAAAAACCGTTGCTCTTTTTCTATTACATTGATTATGGAATTTCTATAATTTTCAACCTATTCTCCAAAAGCAATTTATGTGTTAAGTTTTTGCCTTGGTTTTTGTTAGATAATGTATTTCCATAGGTATTGATTAACCGATATACTTCGTCCGTCTGTTCAAATCCTTTTGAATAATAAAACATTAAACTAACGTTGCTGTTTTCGTAAAGGTTATAATAATCGAAAATACTTTGAAAATAAGAGTAATCGGCTTCACTAAGTGAGTGTCCGTAAAACTTTATTTCCAACGCATTATCTTTTGTCGGCAAAACGCGAGTTTCTGTATTAGCATATAACATTTTTCTGTATGTTTTACTGAATTTATGTATTTCAGAATTTTCATTTTGCGTTTGAACTATTGTATCATCTATTCCAAATATAATATTGGAAGTACTACAATTTTCTGCGCATTTATTCATACACAGTTTGCCGTGTACGTTATTATACACACAGGGGCTTTGAACTCCCAAAATATCAAATAAGGCAGTATAGTTAAAACTTAATATATTGACCGAACTTAAATTAGCAAATTCTTGCGATAAAAAATGTTTTTCTCTCCAATCAGATTGATACATCGTTGGTGAAATCGGTTTATAGTATTCTTCTTCCAGCCGCTCTATAATATCGTCGATTGTTTCGTATTGTATATCTGTAAAACCTGTTATAGTTTTTAATAAATTCATCGCATTCACGATATATTGTGTATTAAATTCATTCTCGTTTTTAGGATTAACAATATTATCTTTAATGTATTTGCAAAATCTTCTCTCAAATTTATTTAATTCCTGTAAAATATGATTTATAAGTAAAGAACATGCTTCATCGTCCGAACAAATGTTCCTTTGTAATAAAGAAAAATAGAAAGACATACAAATTTTATACAAAAATTCTTTGATGGTTTTTATTACTTCAAGCGATTCGCCTTGCCTAACGCTTTTTATAGCATTAAAAGCAATTTCTTCAATTGTCAAAACGGTATCTTTTATAATTGTTTCAATATCACACCATCTATAATTATCATTTCCAAATTTTTTATAGTATTCATTTAACAAATTTTCCCAAAAACCTATTGCTTCCGCTTTCTTTTGTCGCAAACCGTATTGTACGCCAATATTATCAAGAATTGAGCTTTGAAAAAAATCTTTATAAGACGACTTTAATCCACAATGCAGGTCAAATCCATTCCCCAAAATTAAAAGTTGCGATGAGGGCATATATCATAACTCCGTTGTTTTTTATAATTATACTAGACCTGAACATGAAAGTCAAATTGTCTTGTGTTAGAAGGGAAATATCCCCCGTCGTCTGCAATCTCTATGAGTGTAGGCGGCTTTTTTTATACTCCCGCAAATTTGATTACGGAAATATCTTTGCTTATGTCAAAGTTATATACCGCCGTTATCCGTCGACAGACCGCCCGTCCGTGTGATAAGCTATGTTTCATATATTAGAGTAGTGTTATACTTCAATACATACGTTCTGCCAATTTGCGGACGGCGCTTTTCTTCAAAACAAATTATATTGCTTTATCGACAAAAAACTTGAAAGAGTACGCGAAAAAAAGTAGCCACCGAAGCAAAAACGTAATAAAATAAATAAATCGAAGGAACTGTTGCAATCACGCTGCCGTACAGACAAGCGGCTGACAAATTTACGGAGAAAAAATGCTTAGATTAGAAAACATAACAAAGGATTACAAGGTAGCCGACACCACCGTGGCGGCTTTGCGCGGCATCGACCTCGCATTCAGAAAAAACGAATTCGTATCCGTGCTGGGACCGTCGGGCTGCGGCAAAACCACGCTGCTCAACATAATCGGAGGTTTGGACAAATACACGTCGGGCGAAATGTTCATAAACGGAAAGAGCACCCGACATTTCAACGACGCCGATTGGGACGTATACCGCAACCACAGGATAGGCTTTGTGTTTCAAAGCTACAATTTAATCCCCCACCAAACGGTATTGGGCAACGTCGAGCTGGCTTTAACCATAGCGGGCGTAGGCAAAGCCGAACGCACGAGACGTGCCAAGCGCGCGTTGGACAGGGTGGGTTTGGAAGGTCAGTACAACAAAAAGCCAAATCAGCTTTCGGGCGGACAATGCCAACGCGTGGCTATTGCCCGCGCTTTGGTCAACGAACCCGATATTTTGCTTGCCGACGAACCGACGGGCGCGCTTGACACGGCGACTTCCGTTCAAATCATGGAGTTAATCAAGGAAATTGCGCATGAAAAGCTTGTCCTCATGGTCACTCACAATCCCGAGCTCGCCGAAAAATACTCCACCCGTATCATAAAGCTTTTGGACGGCAAAACAACCGACGACACAAACCCCTATTCCCTGACGGAAGAAAAGGAGGAGCACAAGGCGGAGGAATCGTTGCCTGCAACGGCGGACGACGGACGCGAGCCTTCGGACAAAAAAGCCGAATCGACTCCACGCGCGGGCAAAAGAAAAGCCGACAAGCGCACCGGCAAAGAAAAAGCCAAAATGTCCTTCGGCACCGCGTTCAGGCTGTCTGCGCAAAATCTGTTTACAAAAAAAGGGCGCACGGTCATGACAAGCATTGCCGGAGCCATAGGCATAATAGGCGTGTCTCTGGTTCTCGCAATTTCATACGGAGTGCAGTCGTACATCCGCACAATGCAGAACGATATGCTTTCGGGCAATCCCATAACCATCGAGGAGACCACCTTCGACATGAGCGCGCTCATGTCCTCTATGACGCCGTCGGAAAAAAACGAACTGATTGTAGAAAACGGATTTGTCAACGTAAACTCTCTGATTGACACACTGGTAAAGCGCTCGGGCATGGCGGACAATCTGGTGATAACAAACAACATCACGCAGGACTACGTCGATTTCGTAAAGGCTCTCCCCCGCGAGGACGCTGCCGCCATTCATCTGGATTTCGGGCTTGACGCAGGCAACAACATTTACACCGATTTCAAAACCGAGCACGACGGGCAGGCGCAGAACATGTCTCTGACCGCGATTAGGACGATTTACACCGCCGTGCTCAAAGAAACGAAATTTGCTCAGTACGCCACATACGTAACCAATCTTACGCAAAATTTCAGGCAGGCTCCCTCCGACGACGCTTATTTGACGGAGCAATACGACCTGATTGAGGGCGGGCTTGCGCACGCCGCAGACGAAGTAATGATAGTGGTAAACAAAAACACCGAATTGACAGACCTGCTGCTGGCTCAGCTCGGATACTACTCGCAGGAGGAGTTTATGAATCTCGTTTACAAAGCTTCGGACGACCCTCTGTACGACGAGTCTCTCGACAAGGAACGCTTTTCTTATGACGAGCTTGTCGGGCGTTCCTTCGTGTGGTATCCCAACGATGAAATTTTCCTCGCGTCCGCCAATCCGTTTTCCCCTTTCACCTATCGTGCTTACGGCGAGGGACTTGAAAACGGCATAGAACTGACGGTTACGGGCATACTGCGCCCCAAGGAGGATATTTCATACGGCTGTATGTCTGCGGGCTTTTATTATACCGAAGCTTTGGCGCAGAACGCTTTGGCGCAGAACGAAAACTCCGCAATCGTCTCGTATCTCAACGAAAAAGGCGAAAAGAATTTTACAAGTCTTGTTTACAACGGCATCCCCACAGGCATAACCTTTGATTTTTCCTACACTTATCTGGGCGAAACACACGAAAATCAGACGGGGCTTGTGGGCACGCCCAACGCAATGTCGGCGCTCATGGGCAGCATGGGCGGCGGCGGAAGCGGAAACGCGCCCGACGAGTATTACACTCTTACGCTTCAACAGCTGGGCGGCGTCAAGCTCCCCTCATCTCTGTCCGTCTATCCGGTCAATTTCGAGCATAAGGACGCCGTCATCGCCTATCTCGACCGCTGGAACTCCGACGAGGATATCGTGGTAAACGGCAAACTCATAACCGCGGCGGAGCGCGACGACATAACCTACGCCGACAATCTTTCGCTTGTCATCTCTATGATAAACGATTTCATCGACGTGGTTACCTATGCGCTGATAGGCTTCACCGCGCTGTCTCTCGTGGTGTCCTGCGTGATGATAGGCATAATAACCTACGTTTCGGTTGTGGAGCGCACAAAGGAAATAGGCGTCATACGGTCGTTGGGCGGCAGAAAACGCGACGTTTCTTATCTGTTCAATGCGGAAACCTTTATTATCGGGCTTGCCTCCGGTCTAATCGGCATAGGCGTAACCTACGCTCTGTGTCTTGTCGTCAACCTGATAGTAAGCTCTGTCAGCGCAATAGCCGCCATAGCCGTTTTCCCTTGGTACGAAGCGGTGATAATGGTGTGCGTAAGCGTCGTTTTAACGCTGCTGTCGGGATTGTTCCCTTCAAGCGCGGCGGCTAAAAAGGATCCCGTTGTCGCGCTGCGCACAGAATAAAGGAAATAAAAATGAGCGACAGATTTATACGCTCGCGCGCGCTTTTCGGCGACGAAGCGTTTGAAAAACTCAAAAACAGCCGCGTGGCGGTTTTCGGTCTGGGCGGCGTGGGAGGCTACGCTCTCGAAGCTCTCGCCCGAAGCGGAATAGGCGCGCTGGACGTCATCGACCCCGACTATATAGACGAGTCCAACATAAACAGACAGCTTTTGGCACTGTCCTCTTCGGTAGGACAGAAAAAGACGCAAACGGCAGTCAAAAGACTCAAAGAAATCAATCCGGAGTTGATTGTCTCCGCGCACGAGCTGTTTTACTCCCCGGAGAACGCCGACGCAATAGACCTGAAACAATATGACGCCGTTGCCGACGCAATAGACTTTTTTCCCGGCAAGCTGGAGCTTGCTTTAAGAAGCCGCGACGCGGGCGTAAAACTTGTGAGCTGCATGGGAACAGGCAAGAAAACCGCTCCCTCCCTAATCAGGGTTTCGGACATATCCGAAACGTCCGTGTGCCCTTTGGCGCGAAAAATGCGCGCCGAGCTGAAAAAAAGAGGCGTAAACGAGCTAACGGTAATTTGGTCGCCCGAGCAGCCCGCGCCCGCGCGGGACTCCGTACAAAGCTCGGACGGAAAAAAATTCATACCGAGCGGAGCAGTCGTGCCGGCGGTTGCGGGACTGTATTTGGCGGACGCGATAATAAAATATTTGCTCAGCAGATAAAAGCAAAGCTTAACCCGTCTGTACCTGTTTCCTGTCTTTTTCCGCTCGAAAATCCGAGAAACAAAGTTTTTTATTCTTTACATTTTAAATAAAGCAAAAGTCGGGAATCCTCTCCCGACTTTTGCTTTTAAACTGTTGCTGTTTTTTGCTCGGCAAAATGAAAAACAAAAAATCACCGCCTCTCCTATCGAATCGGCATACAAATCCGCAATGCGATGCAAGTCCGCCGCGGCTTGTTTTCATGTTTTCAAATAAGCGCCTCGGGTGGCAAACCGAAACAAAAGCACATATCTTAAATTATAGATTATTTTTCGGAGGACGATATGTGCGGAATTTTCGGAGTAAGCGGCTCAACCCCCGCAGTTCCTTTAATCGCAGCCGGATTAAAAAAACTCGAATACAGAGGCTACGACAGCAGCGGGATTGCCGTAAACGGAGAAAAGGGAATCTGGCTTTGCAAGTCGGCGGGCAGTCTTTCCCGTCTTGAAAAAAAGCTCAATCAATCCGCGCCTCCGCTTTCTTCCGTAGGCATAGGACACACGCGCTGGGCAACCCACGGAAAGGCAACCGACCTCAACGCGCACCCTTTTCTGTCAGCCGACGGCATGTTTGCCGTTGCGCACAACGGCATAATAGAAAATTACACGGGCTTAAAAGCGTTTCTTTCCGAAAAAGGCTTTTCCTTAGTCTCGGACACCGACAGCGAGGTTGTCCCCATGCTGTTGGAATACTTTTACGACGGAGACGTGCTTAAAGCCATAAGACGCGCAGTTTCCGAGTTGGAAGGCGCTTTTTCCCTTGCAATAATAACCTCCCGTGCTCCCGACTGCGTTTTTGCGGCGCGAAAAGACTCCTCACTTGCAATAGGCTGCGGCAAAGGCTGTTCGTTTGTATCTTCGGACATTCCCGCCCTTTCGGGCTTTGCCGAGCAATGCTGCATCCCCGACGAAAACAGCGTCGCTGTGCTGCGCAAAGGAGAAATCAAGCTGTTCGACCGACAGGGCAACAGAACCGCACCGAGCTTCAAACCGACGGGAGAATGCGGCGGCGACGCGGAAAAAGGCGACTTCCCGTTTTTTATGCTAAAAGAAATATTCAGTCAGCCCCGCTGTCTGACCGACGCGGCGGCTCAGTTTACAGACGGAAAACGGCTGAAAAAAATTTTGTTTTCGGATGAGGAAGCAAACGCCTTTAACCGCGTCAAGCTAATCGGCTGCGGCTCGGCATACCACGCGGGAGTCGCGGGAAAAAATTTCATCGAACGGCTGGCGGGTATTCCCGCCGAAGCCGAGCTTGCGGGAGAGTTTCGCTATCGGGACGTACTTTGCGACGAAAAAACTCTCGCCCTGTTTATAAGTCAGAGCGGGGAAACCGCGGACACCCTGTTTGCGCTGCGGCACGCCAAAGCAAAGGGAGCGGCGACTCTCGCCGTCGTAAACACCCCTTTGAGCAGCATTGCGAGAGAAGCCGACAAGACGGTGCACACACGCGCGGGCACGGAAATTGCCGTTGCCACTACAAAGGGCTACACAACGCAGGTGCTGTGTTTGTTTGCCGTCGCGCTTTTGCTGGGCAAGGCTCGCGGAACGCTGCCCGCTTGCGAGGAGCATTACGTAAACGCCATGCTGAACGTCCCCCGCGCCGTGCGGGAAACGCTTAAACTTGACGACAGTCTAAAAGCCGCGGCAAAATCCATTTGCAGAGCGCAGTCCGTGTTTTTTATCGGTCGCGGACAGGACTACGCCGCTGCTATGGAGGGAGCCTTGAAGCTGAAAGAAATTTCCTACATAAACGCCAACGCCTACGCTGCGGGAGAATTGAAGCACGGCACGATTTCTCTGATTGAGTCGGGCACTCCCGTCGTCGCGCTGGCTACCGACGGCGCGCTGTTCTCAAAAACCATGTCCAACGTCGAGGAGGTAAAAGCGCGGGGCGCCGAAACGCTGCTGTTCACCGTCTCCGACGCCATGTCGGACGATGCTTCGCCCGACCGCGCCGTTGTGCTGCCGCACTGCGGGGAGCTTGACATCATCCCCGTTTCCTGCGCCTTGCAGCTGTTGGCTTACCACGCCGCAAACGAGCTTGGACGAAACGTAGACAAGCCGAGAAATCTCGCCAAATCCGTGACCGTAGAGTAAACAAAAAAACAACAATGCCGACGGCAAACTGCCGTCGGCATTGTTGTTTTCAGGCGCGTTTTTTGATTTTTTCTCCCTTGGCGACCTGCTTTATCGTTCCCCCTCCCTTTGACGGCTTTTCCGATTTGAGAAGCACGCTGCGCCTGAGCGCGTCCACAAGGTCCATTGTCTTTTGCGGCTTGGAGCCTCCCAAAGACTTGATTTCCTTGCCCTTGACCTTGCCGTCGATAGCTTTTAACAGTCTCTCGTTGTATTCGTCCTTAAACTCGGTCGGCTCGAATTTGCCGCTCATGGAGTTTATTACCGTGCGCGCGAGAGACAGCTCCTTTTCTCCGCTTTCGCTATTGAGCTTTACGGGATTTTTTTGTACTTCCTCGTCAAAATACATCGTGTTGAGCAACAACGTCCCGTCCTTTGTCCTGAGCGCCGCAAGCGTCTCCTTGTTCCCGAGCACGCAGCGCGCTATTCCCGCTTTTTTCTCCTTTTCCATAGCCGCGACAAGCACGGCGTAAGCCTTGTCCGCCCCCTCCGGCGCAACGTAATAAGGCTTGTCGAAATAAATCGGGTCTATTTCTTCCAAACCGACAAACTTTTCTATGGTTATCGTCTTGTCCTTGGGAGTTTTCAGCTTTTCAAAATCTTCGTCGGAAAAAACGACGAATTTTCCCTTTTCGTATTCGTATGCTTTGACAATATCCTTTTGCTCTACGGTTCTGCCGTCGCACTCGTCGCAGGTTTTGAGATATCTGACCTTCGACATGGTCTTTTTGTCCAACAGCCTGAAATCCACTCCGTTTGACCTGACCGCAACGTGCAGCGAAACGGGAATATAAACGAGCCCGAAGGATATGCTTGCCTTGACCGCCATAATAGAAACCTCTTTGCATTCGATTATTGCCAAAGTTTGCTCCGATTAAACAAACCAAGGCGATAACTTTATTTCACATACAATTCGCCGTTAATATTTTTAATTCAATTTTTTATCATTTTTCTTCACAATTTGTTTGACATTTAAAATTTTTTGTGCTAATATTAAACAAGAAAAATTAAGTATTATCTCTCCTGATTTTCAAATTGTTTTTTCATGCCTGTTTTCAATTTTAATTGAAAACAACCTCCTGACGGTGGCGCACCCTTAAAAAAGGGTGCGTTTCCTCTGTACGGGCACTGCTGCAAAAATCTCAAAATACGGCATGGCTGCGGATTTGCAGGATGCAACTTACGTTTATATCCGCTCAAATGTATTGACGCCTGAAAAATATTTGTATTTCCCCGAAAAAATGCTATAATTAAAAGCAAGGTTCAAGGTGTCTTAATTATGGATAAAAATTTAATTGCTATCGTAGGCATGTGCGGAGCGGGCAAGTCGGAGCTGACCGATTTATTCGTCAAAGCCGGCTTTTCCCGTATTCATTTCGGCGATTTGACCATGGACGAATTAAACCGTCAAGGACTCGCGGTAAACGAGAAAAACGAAAAACATATTCGGGAAGATATACGCGCCCGTTTGGGCAAATCCGCTTACGCTCAATTGGCGTCAGTAAAAATAGACGAGAGCGAAAATAAAAACATAGTTTTGGACGGATTATATTCCTGGTCGGAATATACTTTTTTGAAAAACAAATATCCCGAAATCGTCCTGCTTGCAATAATTACAAACAACTCTATACGAAAACAGCGCCTTTCAGTCAGAAAAATCCGACCGCTGACGGCTCAAGAAGTAGATAGCCGCGACGTCGCCGAAATAGAAAATCTCGACAAAGGCGGTCCGATCGCAATTGCCGATTATTATATTTTAAACAATTCCGACAAAAACAGTCTTACAAAAAGCTTTGGGGAGTTTTTGGAATGGCTCAATCAAGACAACCTAAAAAAATAATAATGTGGGCGTTAACCTACGATTGCAATGCCTCTTGCGAGTATTGCTACTTAAAAGATTTTCGCTTTTTTCACTGTGAAACAAAACAGGCATGAAAAAACTCGTTTAAAAAGACAGTCCGTTCCGACAAACACAAAGCGTAATCAGGCAAATTTAATAACTTGTCAGATTTTTTTTCTGTATTCTTCTCTTGCGGGCACGCCGTTGACCACGTTGTCGGGATAGCCGTCGTAAAAAGCGCCGACGTTGACGGCAGCGTCGTAAACCACGTCCTGCCGCGTCTCTGCCGCCGCCCATGCGACGTGGGGCGTAATCAAACAGTTTTTGGCGCAAAGCAGCACATTGCTTTCCTTTATCGGCTCCTCCGCCACGACGTCGAGCAAAGCGGCGGCAAGGCGTCCCGAATCGAGCGCTTCGGCAAGCGCGGTTTCGTCCACAAGTCCGCCGCGCGCGGTATTTATCAGCACGGCGCGCGGTTTCATAAGCGACAGCGTGCGTTTATTTACTATTTGACGTGTTTCTTCGTTCAACGGGCAGTGCAGACTGAGAAAATCGCTGCGCTTGAACAGCGTGTCCAAATCGGCATACCTGAAATCCCTGCCGAGATTTTTTTTGCGCGTTGCGCTGTGGTACAACACCTTCATGCCCAAAGCGGCGGCGACGTTTCCTACGCTGCTGCCTATGCTGCCGAAGCCGAGTATGCCGAAGGTCTTGCCCGCCAGATTTTCTATCGGATAGGCAAAAATTGCTCTGCCTCCCTCTCTCGTCCAGCCGCCGTTTGCGACAAAGCTTTCGAAACGGGAAATATTGCGCACATATTCAAGCAGCATGGCGAAAACGTGCTGCGTCACGCTCTGGGCGGAATAGCGCGGCACGTTGCACACGGTTATTCCCCGCCTTTTTGCGGCTTCGATATCCACATTGTCATAGCCCGTTGCAAACAGGCAGATAAGTTCGAGTCGGGGACACGCGGAAATGAGCTTTTCGTCCACCCTTGTCTTGTTTACGAGAAGCACCTCGGCCTCGCGGCAGGCTTCCGTCAATTCGTCGCCGTTTAAAACATCGTAAATTTTTACGTCCCCCAGACTCTCGAATGTGCCGAAATCGACGTCGCCGTTGCTTACCGTGCATGCGTCAAGAATAACGATTTTTTTGTTCAACAATTTTTTAGTCATAAATTTTCCGCTCCCGTTCTCCCCCGCCGTTTTTTTCGGTTTTTCAAGTAAAAACCTCTCATATCGACCTTGCGGTCAAATTAACAAATTTTCGCAGAAAACTCCGTCAAAACCGTGCCCGGAGCACAAAAGACAGCTTTGCCGAAAAAGAAACCGCCTCAGCCCGCAGCCGCGTCTAAAACTATTGTTTTCGTATTGCCTGATTATTATATCAAAAAATTTTTAAAAACACAAATCTTTGAACAGTGCAACAAGCACTATTTTTTGTTTTGCGCGTAAGCCTCGCCGTTGAGTCTCAACCCGCTTTTTGTCCGAGGAGGCTTTCCGAGAAAAGAATAAAAACCGCATTCCAGCTCGGAGTTGTACAGCTTTCTCACTCTGTCCGCCCTGCGCCCGAACCACTCCTCGAATCTGTCGCAGGCGGTCAGCACAAAAAGGCTCCATTCGTCAAGCCGTCCGAACATGTTTCCGAAATCGCGATAGAGATTTTTTAGCTCTTTCCTGTCGCACAGTCTTTCGCCGTAAGGCGGATTGGTGACCGCTACGCCGTGCGCAAACCGCGAAGAAAAGTTGCGCATATCGCCGACCTGAAAATGCACCGTCCCTTCAAGCCCCGCCGCTTTCAGATGAAAACGCGCCAGAGAAACGGCGTCGGGCGAAACGTCGAAGCCGCAAATACGCAGCTTCAAATCGCGTTTCTCTTTCTGTCGGGCTTCCTCCTTCGCCCTTTCGAGCGCGGCCGCGCCGTCGGCGTTGGAAAAAGACGAAAACGCGAAATCGCGCAAAAGACCGGGCGCGCGCGACAGTCCGATTGCCGCGGCTTCGATACAAATCGTGCCGCTGCCGCAGAACATATCGCAAAACGCCCTGTCCGACCTCCATACCGACAGCAATACCATTGCGGCGGCAAGAGTTTCCTTCAAAGGCGCGGCGCCCACCAGACTTCGCCAGCCGCGCTTGTGCAGAGCCGTGCCCGTCGTATCAATCAGCAGCAGACAGGTGTCCGCGTATATGCTCGCAAGGATTCTGTATTCCGCTCCCGTTTCAGGCAGGACGGCGCTCTTATTCCCTCCGCACAAAGAGACGGCGATTGCTTTTTTCGTTATCGACTGCACGGCGCTTACACCGAACAAAGCGCTTTTCACCGACCTTGCGTCCACCGTTATCCGTGCATCTCGCGGCAGAATTTTTGTCCAATCGACGGCGCGGGTTTTTTCGAAAAGCTCGTCGAAGGTGCGGCACGCGAATCTCGCCGCCTCGACGTATATTTTGTTCGCCGTTCTGAGAAACACATTTGCACGGGCGACGTCGTCCAAACCGCCGTCAAAAAAAATTTTTCCGTTTTCGGCGGGAGAGGGCGCAAATCCAAGCTCGGTAAGCTCGCGTTTGAGCACCGCCTCCACACCGCTTGCGGCGGTAGCGCACAGTCTCATGTCGCCGTCAAAAATACTCATGCCGTTATTTTACCACAAAGCCGACGGAAAACGAATTTTTTAAAAAGAAAAATTTACATTTTTTTGATAAATATTTTTGAAAAGCTCCCGCCTGCGCCAATAAAAAAAGCCGCCCCGCGGGGCGGCTTGAATAAACTTTCAGATATTGCCGACATATTCCATCAGGCGCAGCACCATTACGGAATAGCCGTATTCGTTGTCGTACCAGGCAACCAACTTTACAAAGTTGGGATTTAGCATAATTCCCGCTTTGGCGTCGAACACGCCGCCGCAGGTGTTTCCGATAAAATCGCTTGACACCAAGGGAAGGTCGGTAAAGCCGAGAATCCCCTTCATCTCGTTTTCGCTTGCGCGTCTGACCGCAGCGACGATTTCGTCGTAGGAGGCGGATTTTTCAAGCCGTACCGTAAGGTCTACCACAGACACGTCCAACGTAGGCACTCTCAAAGACATTCCCGTGAGCTTGCCGTTCAGTTGGGGAATAACCTTGCCCACCGCCTTGGCGGCTCCCGTCGAGCTTGGAATAATATTCCCCGACGCGGCGCGTCCGCCCCTCCAATCCTTGCGGCTTGTGCCGTCGACCGTGCGCTGTGTGGCTGTCGTAGAGTGCACCGTGGTCATAAGCCCCTCCACAATGCCGAAATTGTCGTTGATTACCTTTGCCAAAGGCGCGAGACAGTTGGTCGTGCAGCTTGCGTTGCTGATGATTTTGGTTTCGGGCTTGCAATCGAGGTGGTTTACTCCCACTATGTGCATGGGAGCGTCCGCACTGGGCGCAGTTATGACAACCTTTTTCGCGCCGCCCGCCAGGTGTCCGCCCGCCTTTTCCATAGTGGTGAACTTTCCTGTCGCTTCGGCGACCACATCGACTTTTTCCTCCCCCCATTTTATCGCGGAAGGCTCCGATTCGTTGAAAACGCGGATTCTTTTACCGTTGACGACAAGATAACCGTTGTCGACGTATACATCGGCGTCAAACTTCCCGTGAACGGTGTCGTATTTTAGCATATAAACCATATAGTCCACGTTGGATGAGTGGTCGTTGACGGCAACTACCTCCACATTGGGGAAATCAAGCGAAGCGCGCAGTATCAGACGACCGATTCTGCCGAAACCGTTGATGCCGATTCTCACTTTTTTCATCTCGGAAAAACCTCCTGTAAGCCCTTGTAAAAGGATTTACAATAAATATTTTTTATGCTATATTTATTATAAGTCAAATAAAATTATTTGACAACTAAATACGGGGGTCAAATTCAAAATGCCACTGACAACAAGCAAGGAAATGTTTGCCAAAGCATACGACGGCGGATATGCCGTCGGAGCGTTCAACGTAAACAATATGGAAACCATTCAGGGCATCGTGGAGGCGGGCGTCGAGTGCCGCTCGCCCCTCATACTTCAAGTGAGCAACGGCGCGCGGAAGTATGCGAAAATGGTTTATCTCAAAAAGCTCGTCGAGGCTGCCGTCGAAGACAGCGGGCTGCCTATATGCCTGCACCTCGACCACGGCGACAGCTTTGAGCTTTGCAAGCAATGCGTGGACGACGGCTTTACGTCCGTCATGATAGACGCGAGCAAGCTGCCCTTTGACCAAAACATAGAGCTGTCCAAAAAGGTTGCGGAATACGCACACGCGCGCGGCGTGGTCGTAGAAGCCGAGCTTGGCACGCTTGCCGGCGTGGAGGAACACGTTTCCAACAAATACGGCTGCTTCACAAACCCCGACGAGGTTGAGGAATTTGTCTCGAAAACGGGAGTGGACAGTCTTGCAATCGCAATCGGCACCTCTCACGGCGCGTTCAAATTCAAGGGGGAAGCAAAGCTCCGTTTCGATATTCTTGAAGAAATCGCAGGACGGCTGCCCAAATTTCCCATTGTTCTGCACGGAGCGTCCTCTGTGCCTCAGCAGTTTGTCCGCATAATCAACGAAAACGGCGGCAATATGTCGGGAGCGCAGGGTGTACCCGAGGAGATGCTCAGAAAAGCCGCCATGTCCGCCGTATGCAAAATCAACATAGACAGCGACATAAGATTGGCGTGCACCGCAACGATAAGAAAGTATCTCAACGACAATCCCGCCCATTTCGACCCCAGACAATACCTCTCCCCCGCCCGCGAGGCGATAAAGCAAATGGTAAAGCACAAAATCCTGAACGTGCTCGGAAGCAACGACAAAATTTAGTTTTTTCATCACCGACGGACGCATAAAAGCGTCCGTCTTTTTTGTCTGTCGCGTTATGTAAAAAAATATCGTTTTTTTCAAAAAACTTTATTCAAAACGATTGACAAACAGCGCTTTTAATATATAATAAATCGGGTGGTTTAGTAAAAACTTACAAAAAGTTAATTTTTACTAAACTTTTTGCTTTTTATTTACACAAAACGGAGGAGTCAATGGAAATCGGTTCTAAAATCAGGGAATTGAGACTCAAAGCCGACCTGACGCAGGAAGAGCTCGGCGACCGTTGCGAGCTGACAAAGGGATATATCTCGCAGCTTGAAAACGACGTCACCAGCCCTTCCATAGCCACTCTCGAGGACATAGTGGCGGCGCTCGGCACGACGCTTGTCGAGCTGTTTTCCGAAAGCCAGCCCGAACAAAGCCCCGTTTACAGGGCGGACGACTATTTCGTAAAGGAGAACGACGGTTACGTCACGCATTGGCTCATACACAACGGCGTAATCAACGAGATGGAGCCTATTCTCGTCGAAATAAAAGCGGGCTGCTCCACCGACTCGGACAACCCGCACGAGGGCGAGGAATTCGGCTTTGTGCTTGAAGGAAAAATACGGCTTTTTATAGGAAACAAAAGCTACGAGCTTAAAAAAGGCGACAGCTTTTATTTCAAGTCGGAAAAGGTACATTTTTTGAAAAACGTCGGCGCAAAGACCGCCAAAATTCTGTGGGTGTCAAGCCCGCCGAACTTTTAGACGAGGTGAGAAAGCATGGAAAACAACAATATCATTCAGCTGCAAAACGTAACCAAGCTGTACGGAGACAAAAAGGCAGTCAACAACATCAGCCTCAATATAAGAAAAGGCGAATTTGTAACGCTGCTCGGTCCCTCAGGCTGCGGCAAAACGACAACGCTGCGCATGATTGCGGGCTTTGAAACGCCTACCGAGGGCAGAATACTTTTCAACGGCGAGGACATAACGTCCCTGCCTCCGCACAAGCGCACCGTCAACACGGTTTTTCAGAAATACGCGCTGTTCCCCCACCTCAATGTTTTCAACAATATCGCTTTCGGACTCAAGCTCAAATACGTGCCCGACGGCACATACGTGGACAAAAAGGGCGTGGAATACGAAAAGCAACGCAAGCTCACAAAGCGCGAAATAGAGGAAAAGGTAAACGCGGCGCTGAAAATGGTCGACCTCGAAGACTACGGCCACCGCAACGTCAACAGCCTGTCGGGCGGTCAACAGCAGCGCGTTGCAATCGCGCGCGCGTTGGTAAACGAGCCTGAGGTTCTGCTGCTTGACGAACCGCTCGGCGCGCTTGACCTGAAAATGCGCAAGGATATGCAGATTGAGCTGATGAATATGCACAGACAGCTCGGCATAACCTTCATCTACGTCACGCACGACCAGGAGGAAGCTCTGACCATGAGCGACACAATCGTGGTCATGAAGGACGGAGTCATTCAGCAAATCGCCAACCCGCAAAAAATTTACGACGAGCCGGCAAACGCTTTCGTCGCGGATTTTATCGGAGAGTCCAACATACTTTCGGGCACCTTCATCAAAGACTGCCTTGTGGACGTGTTGGGACATCAGCTCGCTTGCGTGGACAAGGGCTTCAAGAAAAAGGAACCCGTCGACGTCATCATCCGTCCCGAGGACATAGAGCTGTTGCCGGAAGACGACGAAAAGGCTTATCTTTTCGCAAAGGTTACCTCCTGCGTTTTCAAGGGCGACCATTTTCAGACCACGGTCGAAACGGATGACGAGGAGAAAAACGAGCTTTTAATACATAACAACTTTGCAAGCGGCGTAAATCAGCGCGTGGGCGTATACGTCAAGCCCTTCGACCTGCACATAATGCACAAAAACCGCATCATCAACGAGCTTGTCACCGTCATGTGGGACAGCAACGCGGTTGAAATCTGCGGCGGACGGTTCCCCTGCAACGCCGACCTTCCCGCGGGGACAAGGGTAAAGGTCAAAATCGACTTCGACGACGTCATTGTTCACGACGACGAGGAGGACGGAATAATAGGCGGCACCGTCGTCAACTCCATTTACAAGGGCAGCTATTATCAATGCATAATAAGAACCGACGACTACTACGACTTTTTCGTGGATACGGACGACGATTGGTTGAAGGGAGACAGAGTAGGTCTTTCGGTGGCGCCCGAAAAGCTGATTGTGGAAATCATGCCCGAGGAGGCGGACGGAAATGATTAAAAATTTTCGTATGAGCCGAAAGGTTTTCGCTTGGCCCTACATACTGTTCATGCTGCTCTTTATCGTTACGCCGCTTGTCATGGTTTTGGTCAACGCCTTTCTTGCGGACGGAAAGCTGACACTCGACAACTTTGTTGACTTTTTTTCGGACAGAAGCAGTCTGGACGTGTTGGCAGTCAGCCTTATCGTGGGATTTGTGACCACCCTGCTCTGTCTGCTGCTCGGATACCCCATAGCGTACATTCTGAGCAAAACGGAAAGCGGAAAAATACTCGTGCTGCTCTTTATCCTGCCCATGTGGGTAAACTTTCTGATTCGCACGCTCGCCACCAAGTCCATTTTTGAATGGATGGGCGTAAAGCTCGGCATAGGCACCGTTATTTTCGGTATGGTATACAACTATCTGCCCTTCATGATACTGCCTCTGCACACTACGCTGTCAAACATAGACAAAAGCTACGCCGAAGCGGCGGGCGACCTCGGAGCCGACCCGTTTACCGTATTTCTAAAAACGGTGCTTCCTCTGTCGCTGCCGGGGATTATTTCGGGCATAACCATGGTGTTTATCCCCACCATCTCCACCTTTGCCATAAGCGAGCTGCTTTCAAACAACACAATCAAGCTGTTCGGAGATTCGATAAACCTCAAATTCAACCACATCGAAACTTACGGAGTGGGAAGCGTAATGAGTCTGATTATGCTCGCGCTGGTGCTGTTGTCCAATTTCTTTATGAACAGGTTCAACAAGGACGTTTACAACAGAGGTGTGATATGAAAAAATGGTTATCCAAAGCTTATATTTATATAATGCTTGCAATCATGTACGCCCCGATTCTGTTGGTAATTCTGTTCTCCTTCTTCAACACCAGCAGATTCAGCTTTGACAACGGTTTCAGCTTCGAGTCGTATGTCTCTATTTTCACAAGCCCCAAAAGCCCGGAGCTGTGGAGCGCCATAAAAAACACGCTTCTCATAGCCGTCGTTTCATCTTCGGCGGCGACCGTGCTCGGGACGTTTGCGACAATCGGAATATTTTGTATGGGCAAAAAAACGCGCCGCATAGTGGAAAACATAAATCAGCTGCCCGTAATAAACAGCGAAATAGTCATGGCGATTTCCCTTATGGTGTTTTTCGCCACCGTCAAATTTATCCCCAAGGGCTACGCTCAGCTGATTATTTCCCACATCGCGTTCTGTACGCCTTACGTCGTGCTGTCCGTCATGCCGAGACTCATGCAGCTTGACCCCAACATCTACGAAGCGGCGCTCGACCTCGGCGCAGGTCCCACGAGAGCGCTGTTCAAGGTCATGTTTCCGTTGCTCGCCCCCGCAATCCTGTCAGGCTTTGTCATGAGCTTTACGCTGTCCATGGACGACTTTATCATAACCCAATTCAACAAGGGCACGGGAACAAATATAGAGACGCTGTCCACTTACATTTATTCCGACGTGCGCGTCAAGGGCATGGAGCCGTTCTGGTTCGCCATATTCTCGATTATCTTCGTGGTCGTGCTGAGCACGCTGCTGATAATAAATCTGAAAAAACAATCTAAAAAAGGAGCTGTACAAAAATGAAAAAAACCGCCAAAATCTTTTCCCTGCTGCTGGCAATTCTTATGCTTGCCGCCTCTCTCGCCCTGTTTGCCGCCTGCGGCGACAGCTATGACGAAGAAATAACCGTCTACAATTGGGAGGACTACATTTACAGCAAAACGGAATTGCAAAACGATTTCAACGAATATTACAAGGTCAAGACGGGAAAAACCGTCAAGGTCAACTATTCCACTTTCGACACCAACGAAACAATGCTCACCAACATAATAAACGGCGACGCCGTGGTTGACGTAATCGCGCCCAGCGAATACGCAATCGAAAAGCTGCTGCAACACGATTTGCTGGAAAAAATCGACAAAACCAAGGTTTCCACCATTTCCAACGTAAACTCCGCCATATACGAAGCGGTGAGAGAAGTTTTCGGCACCTTTACCACCGACGGCGGGGAAACCGTTGACATCACGGATTATTTCGTACCGTATATGTGGGGAACGCTCGGCATACTCTACAACGCCGACGTAGTGACGGAAGCCGACCTCGCAAAGGGCTGGGGACTGCTCTGGAACGAAAACGGAAACGAAGCTCTCAACGGCAAAATATTCATGAAGGACAGCATACGCGACTCCTATTGCGCCGCCGTCATGTATCTCAAGGAATACAATCTGCTTCCCGACGCGCACAAAAACAAATCCGTTCAGGAGCTGATAAACACAAACGACGACGCCATGCTGGATGCCGTCGAGGAGCTGCTCGTCAGGCAAAAGGACGTGCTCAAAGGCTATGAGGTGGACTTCGGAAAACAGGAAATGATTTCCGAAAAAGGTCTCGTCGACCTCGCTTGGAGCGGCGACGCGCTTTACGCAATCGAAGAAGCCGAAGCCTCCTCCTCCGCTCCCGCGCTTGACTATTTCGTGCCCGAAGTAGGCGGCAACGTATGGTTTGACGGCTGGGTGATTCCCAAAAACGCAAAAAACAAGGAAGCGGCAAACTATTTCATCGCTTTCCTCAACGAGCCTGAAATCGCCATGAGCAATATGCTGGAAATAGGCTACACCTCCGCCGTCGACAAGTCGGTGTTTGAAAGCAGCGAAGCGGCGCTTGCCCTGCTCGAAGAAGCGGAATACGACGCGGCGGAGTTTTTTGCAGACGAAAGAAGATACCCGGAAATCACCGAGAGTCTCGGCGTCATGAAGGATTTCGGAGCAAGAAACGACGTTGTGGTAGCCATGTGGGAAAGAGTCGTTTCAAGCAACACAGATTTAACAACTTTGTGGATTATAATCGGTGTCGTAGCCGTTTTGGTCATTGCAGGCATCGCAATCTTCTTGGTCAGACGCAGCAAAAACAGGCGCGTAAAGAAATAATGACTCGCTGTGGGTATATTTGTCCTCACCGGCTTTGAAAGCAAATCAATAGACGAATAAAAATAACACGACAAAGGTTATTTTTATGGCAACCAAAAAACTTAATACAGAAATTTTTTACACAATACTTGTTGTTTCCATCGCTGTGTTCTGGGGTATGGGCTTCGTGTTCATACCCTGGGCGCAGCAGTCCAACTCGCCCTCCAGCCTGATTTGTCTGTTCAGATTCGGAGTGAGCGCGATTTTGATTGCCGCGATTTTCAACAGGAAAATCAAAATACGAAAAGAAAATATTTTGATGAGCTTCATCTGCGGAATACTGATTTTCGTGGGCTTTCTTTTCAACGTCATGTGTCAGGAGTACACGACTCCTTCCAACGCGGCGTTTTTCACGGCAACCAACGTCGTCATCGTGCCCATACTGTGCGCCATATTTTTCCGCAAATACAAAACTCCCGTCACCGTGTACGTTTGCGCGGGCGTTTCGGTCATAGGCGTGCTCGTCATCTGCATGGGCGGGGAGGGCGGAATGCAGCTTTCTTTCGGCATAGGCGAGCTTATGGCGTTGGCGTCGGCAATCCTGTTTTCCTTCCACGTCCTCGCCATGACCAAGGCATTGGAAAAAACGGACAGCATTTCCCTCACCTTTTCGATGTTCGCCGTAGCAAGCGTTCTTTTTCTTGCTTATTATCTCATTGTAGACCTGCCCAAAATTCCGTTTTCCGAGCTGAAATGGGCGCCCTTTACCGAAAACGGCGTGTTTTCGCTTGGTTTCGGGCTGAGCATAACGGGCATAACCGTCCTCTGCTCCTTTTACGCCTATCTCGTACAGACAAAAGCGCAGACGGTTATGAACCCTACCAAGGTGACTCTGATATTAAGCTCCGAATCGGCTTTCGGCGCCGTGTTCAGCATGATTTTCGGCATGGAAAGCTTCAAATGGAGCACCGTTGTCGGCGGCGCTCTCATACTTGCAGCCATGTTTTACACCGGATGGGCGACAAGACCCAAGCCGGTTCCTTCGGCTTCCCCGCAGCCCGAAGCGGCGCCTGACGACGGCACGCACAAGGCGGAACCGCCTGCGGAAAAAGCCGAAACAGAAAACGGACGGACGCGGGAGGAACAGCCGCCCGTCGAGCTGCCCGCGATTTCGGAGGTTATAGGCGCGGCGCAGATTCCGTCAATCAGGCAGACTCTGTGCGAAACGGACAAACAGGAAAATCCGCAAAGCGACGCAGACGACAGGGAAAGCTGAAAGCGCTTTTTCAATCCCTTAACTAATTGCAACGTCAATCAACTTCAAAGGTCCGGCTTTTAAGCCGGACCTTGTCATATATTTTTCTAAAATATTTGTAATTTGTTTTAAGTTCTTTTTTTGACATTTTAATTTTTCACAAAAAACTGTGAAGAAAAGAATTTTTTATAAAATTAAGTACAATAATTTCGGAAAATTGCAAATTATACACTTTTATTTGTTTACAAAAAACAAAAGTCCTGCTATAATTACAATAAGTGATAATTTTCGCTTAAATTTTGTTGTTATATTTTTGCGTGCAAGGTTATATTATCCCGCAAAGCCTAATAATATATTATTATTGAGACAATAACAAAAGTTTGTCCGATTTGTCAAATAATACGGGCAAAAAAGCCGAAAGGGTTTTCCTTTTTCCGATACGATTTTAATTTTTAAGAGGTAATTGCTTTGAATTCCAAATACACCTACGAAAGCTTGATGGCAATGACGTTTACCGACCTTCGCGCGGTTGCCGCGCAGGAGGGCGTACCCAGCCCCACAAACAAAACCAAGGACATTCTCGCCAGATGGATTATAGACATTCAGGAGGGACTGAAACAACCCGTGCAAAGCTCGGGCAGGGGCAGACCTCCCAAGCAGAGAATCGTATTCAATCCTCCCAACTCCTTTGTCACGCCCACGGGACTTGCGGGCGAAGGCGTAAGTCAGCTGCTGCCTGAAATTTCCATTCCCGAAACGGACGGCACGGTTGAGGACGGCAGAGAAGAACAGACCGTCCCCGAGGAAAGAGTTTCGGGCATTCTCGAAATTATGCAGGACGGCTACGGTTTTCTGCGCACCAACAATTTTTATTTGGGGACGAGGGATATATACGTACCCATGCCGCAGATAAGAAGATTTTCCATGAAGGCGGGAGACAAGGTCGAGTGCACCGCAAGGACCTACGACCGCAACCGCAATCCCTCTCTCATATTCGTACATTCGATAAACGACGTTCCGTGCGACAGGCTGTCCCAGAGACGGCATAAAAATTTCGACGAGTTAATACCCGCATATCCCGACGAAAGAATCAAGTTGGAAAACGCTTCCAACAAGTACGACTTCGCGTTGAGAGCCATAGATTTAATCTCCCCCATAGGCAAGGGGCAGCGCGGACTCATCGTTTCTCCCCCCAAAGCGGGAAAAACGGTTCTCCTCAAAAAAATCGCCCAGGCAATTTCCGCAAACTATCCCGACATACACGTAGTGGTGCTGCTTGTAGACGAGCGCCCCGAGGAAGTGACCGATTTCAAAACCAGCTTAAAGAGCGCCGAGATAGTCAGCTCCACCTTTGACCAAGGTCCCGTCCACCACATCGCCGTCACCGAGCTTGTGTTCAAAAACGCCAAGAGACGCGTCGAGTTCGGTCAGGACGTGGTTATACTCATGGACAGCATCACAAGACTCGGACGCGCGTACAATCAGACTGCCGAGCAATCGGGACGCACTCTCACGGGAGGGTTGGATATTTCCGCGTTGCAGGAGCCTAAAAGGCTTTTCGGTTCTGCGAGAAAGGTCTCCGAAGGCGGAAGTCTCACCGTGCTTGCCACAGCCCTCGTGGACACGGGCAGCCGTATGGACGACATAATATACGAGGAGTTCAAGGGCACGGGCAATATGGAAATCCACCTCGACCGCGGACTTTCCGAAAAGAGGATTTTCCCCGCCATCGACCTCAACAAGAGCAGTACGCGCCGCGAAGACCTGCTGCTGCCGCAAAAGGAGCTTGAAGCCGTTTGGCAGATGCGCAGAATGTTTTCGCGTCTTGACAGGGAGGCTGCCACCGAGCAGATTATCGACCTGCTCACCTGCACAACCAGCAACGACGAGTTTATCGATATGTTGAAGCTAACGGCAAAGAAAAACGCGGATAAATAAAAATTAAATAACCGAATAAACGAAAAGAGCCTGATTCAAAGCATGAATCAGGCTCCTTTTTCAACCTTTAAACCTGTCTTTAAGACAAAATTGAATTTGAACTGTTTCCGTCATTAAAGGACGGTATAGCCCTCTTTGTCCTTCAATATTTTGAGTATTTCCACTTCCTCTTTGGTTTCCATGTCGATATAGACGAAAAACTCCTCGCCGTTGCACATTCCTCTGAACTCGTAGCACGTCTTTTCGTCGTTGCCGACCGGTATGACGGCAAAGTTGGTGTCGGTGACCTCGAAATCATCTCCCAGCCTGTCCACTGCGGCGCCCAGTCCGTCCACCTCGGGAAGCTGCCTAGTCGTATGGTTTACCAGATAAGCAAACGCCTCCACGCCGACGACTCTGCCGGTATAGACGTCGACAACCATTTTTACGTGGTCGGGATAAAGCACGAAGCTGCCCTGCTTTGCGACGAGGTTGACGTAAATGGTATTGTCGTCGAGCGGCTTGGACACCCAATTCGCGTTCACGTCGAAGCCGAGCTTTTTTGCCATTTCCTCCGCCTTGGCGGAGCAATCGTCGCACGAAAGCTTTTCGGCTTTTTCGGGAACTTCCGCATTGTAGCTGTCAAGGCTCAAAAGTCTTCCGTCCTTCGTAAGCTCCGCGGAGTACACTCTGCCGTCCTTTGCAGTCATTTCAAACAGCTCGGCGTCCGCCTTGCTCTTGACCGAACCGACATATTCTATGCTTTCTATTTCGTAATCGGAAAATATCTCGCGCAGCTTTCCCGTCATTCTTTCGGTAGTCCATTTTTTCGACGTTTCAAGCTTTTTGTTTGTTACGCTTTCCGAAAAAGGTCCGTCGTAAATAAGCTGCGGATAATCGAAGGCGTTGTCCTCCATTTCGCCCAGCCCGTCGTTCAGGTAATTGTCTCCCTCCCCTTCGAGAGCGTTAATCAGAAGTTTGTCCGTGTTTTGAGTCGTTATACTTTCGAGCTTTGCCAAAAGTCCGCCGGAAACGCTTTTGAGGTTTTTAAAGCTCTCGCGGTGCGCGTCCGTCAAAGCCTTGCCCGAAGAAATTTCCTTTGCCGTCACCGAGCAGTAGTCGGATAACTGATTGAAAAATCTGCTTGCTTTGCCCGACAATTCGGATTCAAGAGGCAACGCCGAAATATCGCTCAGCGCGGTGTCCGCTTCGCTCTGAATTTTGAGCAGCAGCTCCTGCTGCACGGCGGGCGAATTTGATACCGCCAGCTTGGAAAGATTGGCGTCCGCGTTTTTGGTGCTGTCGCACAGTCTGAAAAGCGACATCTGATAGTGGTTTTCAAGCTGTTGCTTGTATACGTCGTCGTTGGCTACCCGCTTTAAACGCATATCGCGCATTTTAAAGAAATAAAACACCGACAGAGCAATGGCAAGAGCCGCAACCACACCCAAAAAGGTGAGCCAAATGTTTTTTTGTATAGTGTCCAGTCTACGTTTCAAATTTTCTCTCATATTTCCCCTCCCGTCAGGTGCAGAACACGTGTTTTCCGATTGTCACGACAATGGGACGCGACCTTATCCATTGGTTGGTCGCCGTTTGGGGATTGTAATAATAAATACATCCGTATGTGGGGTCCCAGCCGTTAAGCGCGTCCTGCGCGGCTCTGATACATTCGTCGTTGGTGCCCAGATTGATTTGACCGTCGGAAACGGCGGTAAAAGCGCCGGGCTGATATATCACCCCGCTGATTGTGTTGGGGAAACTGCTGCTTTTTACTCTGTTGAGGACGACTGCCGCAATGGCGACTTTGCCTGTATAGCTTTCGCCGCGCGCCTCGCCGTAAATGCAGCAGGCGAGCAGATAGAGATTGCTGTTGCTTGTCGTGCCGCTGCCCGTTCCGCCCGAGGACGACGAAAGACTGATGCCCATGGCGGCGGCTGTCTTTGTTCCCACTATGCCGTCCACCACAAGTCCGTTTTTGCGCTGAAAATACTTGACTGCGGCAAGCGTTTTGGAACCGAAAATACCGTCAACCGAGCCGGTATAATAGCCCCAGTTTTTCAGCTTGGTCTGTATTTTCCTGACCGTTTCGCCGCTGCTGCCCTGCTTGATTACCGCCGCGTCCGCAGTCGTGCTTATTAAAAACAACGCCACGCACGAGACCAGAAGGACGAGAGCCAGCATAATGCAAACAGTCTTAAACCTTTGGTTGTTCACGTTTTTCCTCCTTGTAACAAAAAGAATTTTTGCTTTTAGTTTTAGGAAAAACGCCGTTTTTATGTATCAATCGCCCTTCGACTTGAATTTTTCTATTATTTCTTTTAAAAGAGAGCGATAGACTATTCCGTCCGAGCCGTTGTCCGAGCCGTTTACAAAGCACAGCGGCGGATAAACGACGCACCACCAATTGTCGCCCTTTCCCGAACCGAGTTCGAGTATCAGAGCGTCGTACACGCCGCTTTCGAGAGTAAATTCGCCGTAGCTGCGGGTGGGGAAATCCTCTCTTTTTATCGACGCCCTGCTGGCATAGTCAAAGCCGTTGGCTTTTATTACCGCGTCGGCGGTACGCTCGATTCCGTCGAAATTGCTTCTGACGATTGCTACCGCGCGTTCCTTTGTGTCGGCGTTGACCAAAAGAGGAGTCATAAAATCCACAACCGCCTGCTTGACCTTGTATTTGAGTTCCTGATCCGCGTCGGAATTGGAGTTTGCCCTTATATGTATCCGAAGGTAGCTTTCCGTTTCGCGCGTATTTTCCTTTGAAACGGGAAGCACGAGAATAAGCGCCGCTATGACTACGATTGCAAGAATGGCAAAAACTATTTTTTTCATTTTAAAACCTCGCTTGTGCAGAGTATTGCCGCAAAAAGCGAGGTTTACGCCTTTAAAGAAAAAATTTTTTAAAGGAAAAAGCAGTATTATGTCGAAAATCGATTGAACGGGATTTAATCGATTACTTCAACGCCGCACCGCGTAGGTTTGCACACAAAGGCGTTCAGTCCCGCGCTGTTGAAAGCGTCCGCAACGCTCGCGGCACGCTCGTTACTGTCAAACGCGCAAAACATGGCGCTGCCGCTGCCCGTCATAATCAGCGGCGCTCCGAGCGACTCGGCTTTCCGCGCCGTCTCCTCCAACTCGCGGCACAGCGCGGCGGCGGGTTTAAACAAAGAATTATACGCAGTTCCGTTTATGCCGTCGGCATCTCCGTTTTCCATAAGTCCCAGCATATCGAGGCATTTGCGTTTTGCCCGAGTCATGTCCCACTTGACGTAAACCGACCTGTCAAACTCGGAAAACACGTCTTTCGTCGACAACCCTCTGCCGCATCGGACTACGACGAAGCAGACGTTTGGGGAGCAGCAAAACTCGGTCAAATCGTCTCCCTTGCCCGACATGAGCGCGGCTCCGCCTTTCATTAAAAAGCAGATATCCGAGCCGGTCCTGCGTGCCGCCTCGTCCGTTATGCTTTTTTCACAGCCGTAAAACAGTCCGAGCGCCGTGAGAACAGCCGCCGCGTCGGCGGAAGAGCCGCCCATACCCGCCATAAGCCCGATATGCTTTTCCGTTTTTATTTTCAGCCCCGTAAAGGGTACGGATGCAGTCTGAAAAAACATACGGGCGGCGCGTACCGCGCTGTCCGTTTGCTCGGGAATAAAAACGCCCCCGCAGTAATCGCTCTCTATCCTGCCGCTGTCCGTTTGGCTTACCGTGACTATATCCGCAACGTCTACGGTGACGGCGGCGCTCTCCAACGGATGAAAGCCGTCAAAGCGGCGCGCCCCTACATAAAGAGACGGATTGAGCTTGGCATACGCTTTAAGTCTGAGGGATTTCAACATAACGTAATTTTAGCATCTCCCGCAAAAATATGCAACAAAGAAAACGGACGCAAAATGCGCCCGCCGTACTCAGTCCTTTGCAATACAATGATAAACGACTAATTTTTCGTCCTTTTCCAAAGGAGTCACAAGCTCGGGATTGGCTGCCATGATATCCTCCTTGCTCATGCGCAGACTCTTTGCTATCTGCCAAAGCGTTTCGCCCGCCTTTGCTATGCACACCTCTATTGCCCCCATGGTTTCGGAAAGCTCCTCTCCCTCTACCGCGTCGGCTACGCAGTTTTCTTCTATGTTGCGATACAAATTCGCCGAAACGCAGACAGTGAAATTCATGTTGACGTTTCTGCCCTGACGGTATTCAAACTCGGTAACCGCCGCGTCCGCCCTGACTACAAGATTTTCCGTTATATCGTCGTTTTCTACGGTGTGCACGAAGGGCACCGCAAACGGATAAGCCGCGTCGCCCCCGCCGGAAGCAAGCAGCGTTCCGGTGAGCACGCCTTCAAGCGTAAGTTTGCCGTCGAGAGGTCTGACGCTTGTCACGGCGGCTTTGAGTCCGCAGAAGCCTGTGATTTCGGCGTCGCCCGGCACGGATATTTCTCCCGCCGAATTAAACGTCGCGGCGGTCATGCCATAAGAAACAGTGCTTGCAACACGGCAGAACGACAGTTCAAGCTCGTGCGTGGCGGAATAGGCGTCGCAGATTACGTCCTCGTCCTCCTCCACGATGTTTTGCGCCCGCACCGCAATATTGATTTCCGCCGTAAATATATTGTTTTCGGCGTCTTCCAGCACGTCGAGATGTATTCTCGTATTTCTGACGCGGCAGAAGACGTTTATTTCTCCCTCGCCCGAAAAGCCTTCGGCGTTCACTTCCTCCCTGAACGGTATTTTTATCAGCTGACTTTTGAGTCCGCCGCCGATGGCTATGTAAGTCAAAACAAGCGCGCAATCCCCTTCGAGAGTCAAAACATTGTCGCGAGCTTCCGCATGCGCAAGACACACGTCGCTTTGCGCGAGCAGCACCTTTTCTATGCCGTATTTGACCTCCGCCTCTCCCGAAACGGTAAAATTGTCCGCAAGAGTCGCAGCAACTCTGCCAACCGTGATTACGTCCTCCTTGACGTATATACCCTCGGCGCGGGACAGACAGGAGTTCTGAGCCGTTTCAGCAAGGGTTCCGTTCAAGTCGGCTACTATTTCCACCTTTATCGCTCCGTTTTCGACGGCGGCGTTTGCGTCAACCACGTCCGCTTCAAATGTAAGAGAGCTGTTTGGCTCGATAAGCTCGTTTTTGTATCTGTCCGAAAAATCGGCGTTGTAATTGAGGCTGTTGAGCGCGCCCTCCGCGTCTTTGGTAAGAACCTTGACGTTCACCCTGCCGGATACGAGAGCCTCTCCGTTAAGCGGCTCGAAAGAAGTCACCTGCGGCTCCACGTCCACGCTGAGAATTTCCTTTACGTCGTCCTTTGCGGCAAGCAGCGCGTTGATGATGAGCTGAGATTTGTCCAGCGTTACGAAACGGTTTGATGTAAAATTGCCCATGGTCTTTTCCAGCATAATTTTTGCCCCCTGTAAATCATTGCGATTTGTTGTCAATGATATAATACGCTGCAAAAAACCTTTTAAGAACTGTTTTTTGAATTTAACTTTTGATTTCCTTAAACGCCACGTCCCCGCACAAAAGGTCGGAGTAGGAACAGCTCAGCCTGTCGAATATCTCGTCGAAAACCATGATTACAAACACGTTTCTGTGCGCCTCCGTTATTCTGCCCTTGAAATAACTGATTTTGTTGCGCCCCTTGTTGTACCTCACAAGCAAATCCTTGCCCTTTAACATATCCACTCTTTTTTTCGCAATGTTGATGTCCGTCGTTACTTTTCGCAATTTTTCACCTCTATATGTAGTATATGCGAAAAAAGAGTTTTGTTTCAGAATTGTGCCCAAAAACGACGTTTTTACACTCTTTTGCGCCGCCGTCGGTTGCCTCCGATACTCCGTATATTTTTTTTGAAAAAAATTCGCCTTAAACAGTTTACAATTCGGATAATTGAATATATAATATGCAGGCAAATCCGAGAACAGAGGTTTTTTAGGTTTATGAGCAAAATTACTTACATTAAATGCCCCCGCTGCGATTTAAATTATATCGACAGCAGGCAGGAAATGTGCGATATATGCAAAGCCGAGTTGGGGCTTATGCCCAAAGACATACTCCTCGACGACGACTTCGACCTCGAAGAGGAAACAAAGCTTTGCCCTGTCTGCAAAAGAAATTACATTCCGATAGAAGAAGAAATGTGCGACAGCTGTCTCAGAGCGATGGAAAACAAGGACCCGTTGGAAAACGACGACAGCTGGGTGGAATTTATCGACGACGACCCGTTGGAAAAAGACATCGTCGAAATTCCTCTCGAGGAGCTTCAGGACGAGGAGTTTGCCGACGACGAAGAGGAAGCCGAGGAGGAAACGGAAGAATACAAGGACGATTTCGAGGACGACTTCAAATTTGACGACAAGTTCGAGTATGACGACGACGACATTGACGAAGACGAGGACGACGAACTCGACGAAGACGAATAAGGATATCCATGCGCGCCGCAAAGCGGCGCGTTTTTTTGTTATAAGCTAAAATTTTGCTTCCAAAAGAAATTATTTTTTTGTTTTGTCCTTTTCGCGTTGACTAATTTTGATAAAAAGGTTAAAATCTAATAAATAAATATTTAGAGGTTATCGCTCATGAATTACCTTAAAAACCAAAAGCTTAACCGTTTCATACGCCGCGCCGAAAAGCTGTGCAAGCCCGAAAAGGTCGTCCTTATCGACGGCAGCAAAGAGCTTTACGACTCGCTTTTAAAGCAGGCGGTTTCCACAGGCGAAATGATACCGTTGAACGAACAGAAGCTGCCGAATTGCTTCCTCCACCGCTCCGCAGTCAACGACGTCGCCCGCGTCGAGGGCAGGACGTTTATTTGCTGCGACAAACGCGAGGACGCAGGTCCCACCAACAATTGGATGGCGCCCGACAAGGCGTATTCTCTGCTTGAAGGTATTTTCGACGGTTGCATGAAGGGACGCACAATGTACGTTATCCCCTACTCCATGGGCAAGGTCGGCAGTCCCTTCGCAAAAACAGGCATAGAAATCACGGACAGCCTTTACGTGGTATTTTCCATGAACATCATGACGCGCGTCGGCAGCGAGGTGCTTGACGCTCTGGGCGAAAACGGCGATTTCGTGGAAGGACTGCACAGCACCGCGCAGCTTGACGAGGAAAAGCGGTACATCTGCCACTTCCCTCAGGACAACGCCATCTGGTCGGTCAACAGCGGCTACGGCGGAAACGTGCTGCTCGGCAAAAAATGCTTTGCATTGAGAATAGCCTCCTGTCAGGCAAGGGACGAGGGCTGGATGGCGGAGCATATGCTCATACTCGGACTCACCAAGCCCGACGGCAAAACCCGATACATATGCGCGGCTTTCCCCTCCGCCTGCGGCAAAACCAACCTCGCAATGCTGATTCCTCCCGAGGGCTATATGCGCAAGGGCTACAAAATTACCACCGTCGGAGACGACATCGCATGGCTCAGACCGGGCAAAAACGGAGGACTGTACGCCGTCAATCCCGAAAACGGCTTTTTCGGCGTTGCGCCGGGTACAAACGCAAAATCCAATCCCAACGCTCTCGCCTCCACCTCGCGCGACACCATTTTCACCAACGTCGTGCAGAATCTCGACGACAACACCGTCTGGTGGGAGGGTCTCGGAGAAGCTCCTGAAAACGCTCTCGATTGGAAAGGACAGCCCTGGAACAAGGATAGCGGCGTAAAGGGCGCGCATCCCAACAGCCGCTTCACCGCGCCCGCAAAAAACTGCCCCTGCCTTTCCGACAAATTCGAGGAGCCCGAGGGAGTAAAAATTTCCGCCATTGTTTTCGGCGGCAGGCGCGCCAAAACCGTACCTTTGGTCTATCAGTCCAAGAGCTGGGAGCACGGCGTATTCATGGGCAGCGTTATGGCGAGCGAAACCACCGCGGCGGCAACGGGCGCGGTAGGCGTTCTGCGCCGCGACCCCATGGCGATGCTGCCTTTTTGCGGCTACAATATGGGAGACTATTTCGCGCATTGGCTTGAAATGGGCAAAATAAAGGACGCTCCAAAAATCTTTAACGTAAACTGGTTCCGCACCGACGAAGACGGAAAATTCCTGTGGCCCGGCTTCGGCGACAATCTGAGAGTTCTGGATTGGATTATCGACCGCTGCGAGGACAACGCGCCGGCGGACGACACGCCCATAGGCTACGTCCCCCGCCCTCAGGACATCAACCTCGAAGGTCTCGATCTGTCGACGGACAGCCTCAACGAGCTTCTTGAAATAGACAGGGAGCAGTGGAGAAAAGAAACCGAGCTGATTGAAGAGCATTACGCCAAATTCGACAGACTTCCCGAAGCCCTCAAAAAAGAGCTTGACGACCTTAAAGCAAGACTGAAATAAAAAACAAGCGCCGCTTTCAACGCGGCGCGTTTTTTTAATCAAGAAATATCCTTTTGGTTGCTACGTTGTCGGCAAACGCCTTGTCGTGCTCCACAAAAATCACGGTTGGCTGGCAATCTAAAATCGCCCTTTCAATCTGAATGCGGCTCAAAACGTCAACGTAGTTCAATGGCTCGTCCAAGACAAGCAAATGCGCCGTTTCGCACAGACATACCGCCAACGCCGTTTTTTTCTTTTGCCCCGCCGAAAAATCGGATATATCCTTATCAAAATCCGACCTTTCAAAGCCAAGCTTGCGCAGCACGGCTTTGAACAGGGATTCGTCCGCTCCTCTTTTCGCGGCGAAATCCCGCAGACTTCCTTTAAGCAAGTCGGTGTTTTGCGGCAAATACGAAATTTTCAGCCCCTGCGCGACATAAACGCTTCCCGTATACCCGATTTCCTGTCCGCACAAAAGCTTTAAAACGGAGGACTTTCCGCTGCCGTTTTTTCCGCACAAAGCGATTCTGTCCCCCCTCTCCACCGCGAAATTCAACGGGCCGCAAATCTTGCGCTCTCCGTAAAACAGCGAGCAGTCCTTAAACTCCGCCAACATACGTTTTGGAAAATCCTGCGTAAAGATTTTGAGACTTTCGTTTTCCTCCACGTTTTTCAACAGCGAGCTTTTTTCTTCCGCCGCCTTTAAATACCTCTGCTCGATAACCTTGGAGCGTTTCATCATTTTCGCGGCCTTGTGTCCCACATACCCCCTGTCGGGCTTCAAGCCTCCCGCGTTTTTTCCTTTTTTTGAGCTTTCCGTTTTGTCCGACCAACGCGCCGCCTGCCCGGCGGCGTCTTTTAACCTCTCTATGTCCTTTTTTAAACGACTGTTCCTTTCCGTCTCCGACTTGTCGCGCTCCTCCTTGTCCCGCTCCCACTCGGAAAAATTGCCTTTCCTTATTTCAATCCCCGCCCTGTTTAAGGACATGATATGGTCGACGCAGCCGTCAAGCAGACTTCTGTCGTGCGAAACCAGAATAAACCCTTTCTTTTTGCACAGATACTCAGCCAAAGCCTGCCGCGAAGCCATATCCAGATGATTTGTCGGTTCGTCGATTAGCGCAAAGCCGTCCCGTTTAAGAAACAGCGCGACAAGCATGAGTCTTGTTCTTTCTCCCTCCGACAGCGCGGAAAAACTCCGCCCCGCAATTCGGACGTCAAGCCCTATGAGATTGATTTCTCTGACGATTTCCCAATCGGCGGCTTCCGGACAAAGTCCTCTCAAAATTTCCATTCCGCTTTCGCCCAAACCGTCCGTTTGAAAAGGAAAATAGAAAAACTCCGCGTCGGAAAATATCGTTCCGTCGAACTCGTATTCTCCGCGCAGCAATTTAAGCAAAGTTGTTTTTCCCTTTCCGTTTCTGCCGACAAGACCGAGACGCCAATTTGTGTCCAGTCTGAAACTCGCGTTTTCAAAGACGTTTTCAAAGCCGTCGGGATAACCGAAGGTAAGATTTTTTACTTCTATCTCAGACATTTGCGGTTTCCTCCGATATACAAGGGAAGCCGCAGGAAAAGAAAGGTCAGTCAAGCTCCTTCTCGAAAAGAATTTCCGTAGTAAACCGCTCTTCAAACACATCCAGCTCGACTATACGCACGCATTTGAACTTCGCCCTTCCGTGCGTCGTGTAACCCGCGCTTCCGCCGTAGCAAAGCTTCAATCCTTCATAATCGAGGGCGAAGGTGTTTTCGTGGTCGTGACCGCAAAAGGTCGCAACCGTGCTTCCCAGCCTCTTCATGCTGTCAAACAGGCCCGAATCGCGTTTGCCTACGTAAATGCTTTCCTCAAGCCCTTCGACGCTGTCCCGCCCCGCGGCGTCTGCCGCCAGCGCATACTGCGGCAAAGGAATGTGGAAAAAAGCCATGCTTTTCACCGTCTTTCCCGCTTCGGCGTTTGTTCCGTTTACAAGCCACTCGTACCAGGCGACCTGCGAATCGGTAAAGGTCGCGTGCCTGCCGTCTCCCTTTTTCCCCTTTTCCCCGCTGTCCATAAAGATTAGCGAAAACAAGGTTTGTCCGTCGGCGTCGGCAAGCAGAATCTGATAGTTGCCCAGCATATAATCGTAACGCCCGTCTGCGAGATTGGTCGGCCCCTGCCTGAAAAGACAGCCCGAAAAATCTCCCAGCAGCTTGCAAAGTCTCGTTTTGTCGGCGTATCCCGTGGAATCGTGGTTGCCGAAAACGAATGCCCATTTTACGCCCTTTTCCGAAACAAAATCGTTCCACACCGAAAAGGCGTAAGCGTTGTCCGCGGCAAGCGACAGGTCGCCCGTCACGACAAGGAGGTCGGGTTTGGCGGCGTCTATCGCGCGGCCGACAAAATCCAGCGACTTTCTGTCCAACGCGCCTCCGCTTAAAATATGCAAATCCGAAACCTGCATGATTTTGAACCGACCGTCGGGCGCAACCGTCAGCGTCGGATAAAGCTCCGCGTCGTATTTGTCCGAAGCGCTCCATTCGTAGTCCGCAAGAGGCGACCTCTGAGGCGAAACGCAGAGCGCAAGAAGGACGAAAAGAATCAACGCCGCAAGAATGGCGGCTACGACAATCAAAGCGTAAAAACGATTGAATCTGTAATATTTAAAGCTGCCGTCAGGCTGTTTTTTGGTATCCTCTTCCATTTGCTTCCCGTTTTGAAATATTATAGCTTTAAACGGAAAAAAATGCAACAATAAACGGGGAATAATGAAAAAAGACGGCGAACCGTCTTTTTTTCATCGAACTCAGTCGATTTCGTAGTGCCATTTGCTGCTCTGTGTGGGAGGCAGCGTCTGTCCCTTTTTGACTTCGGCGGTATTCATCACCTTGCCGTTGGAGTCCACTACGTTGTAAGTGCCCGTTTTGGGGGCGGTTTCGCCGGGATTGAATTTCATGCGGCTATTTCCTCCTTTTTTATTGCGTTTCCGCTGTAAAAAGCATTGACAAAAGAATCGGATTGTATACTTGCGGCAAAAATTTTTTCCACATATGCTCAACTGCTCATATATGAGAGCTTTTACCCCGTTTTGCCACGTATGCGCATATACGCATATGTTCACGGCTGATTTTTTCCGAAAAAACGCTCATGCCCGAGACAGAACGGAAAAAATTTTTTCGCCTCACAAAAAAATCCGGTCTGTCTGAGACCGGATTAAAAATTTTATTCAAGCAATTCCGCCGCTCTTTCCACCATGTCCGCGACGTCGGAAATTCTGTTTTCCTCCGAAGGAGTAAAGCCCGCTCCGTGCTTGTTCACGTTTTTCGGAGTATAGAACATCGCTGCCGTGAAATATATTCCGTAAGGATATCTCATAGTGCTTCCGTCACCAAAGCGAAGAGTTTCGTAATACTCCAAAGGCATAATCGTCTGGGCTATTCCCTTGCCGTAAGTAGTCGTTCCGACGTGCACGGCGGTGCCGTAGTCCAGCATGGCGCCCAAAAGCAGCTCGCTCGCGCTTGCGCTCATTCCGTCAGTAAGCACGACAATCTGCGGCTCCTCCGCATTGACGTCGAAATAATTGGCGTATACCGACGGCGTGGAGTAGGTCGCAAGCGTCCCCGTGCGGCTTTTTAAAGTTGTGACCAAAAGGTTTGAATTGTTGGATAAGTTCTGCTTGTCGTAACAGAGATAGCCTGCTATATCCTCCGCATATTCCACGTTTCCGCCCGGATTGCCCACAAGGTCGAGCACCAGCTTGCCCTGTCCGCCGTAAGCGGTGCGGAATTTGCCCATCGCCGCCCCGAACTCGGAAGCCGCGTCCGTTTCCACATATCTCGAACCGTCGTAATACGAGGCGTTTTCAAAGGAATTGATGCGGATATATCCCGTCGTTGCGGTATCAAGCGCGTCAAGTCCGAGAGCTTCCACCATTTCGTTGGGCAGATTGGTGTTTCCGCGCCCGAAATAATATTCCACGAACTGACCGCCGTACTCCACCTTTTTCATTGAAATCTGAGTGACGCTCACCGTGTCGCCGAGGCTGACTGTGTAGAGATTGCGTATTACATCCACCGTACAGGCGGAGTTCCAGCCTCCGGAAAACGCCTGACTTATTTCCGCGTCGGTAGACGTGCGCATATCGTATTTTTTCCCGTTTAAGGGCGTTGCCGCAATAATCAGGTCGCCCGACTGCAAGCCGGAAAGATAAGCGCCGCTGCCGTGTTCGACGTAATGCACGTAAAGTCCCACGTCGATTTTGACGTAGCTCATGCCGTAAGAAGCGGTGTCCGTCGCGGTAGGATTGAGCAGCGTATAATACTCCGCGGGAGAAAGCAGAAACCCGTAGCCGTCGATGGTTTGCAGCATTGCGGTGCCGCCGTTGACAATCATCTGCCTTTTGATTGCTTCCCAATTGGAGCTGTCGTAATAAAGAGAGCTTTCCTCCACGGTGTCAAGCACGGTTTGGAGTATGGATATGTCCGACCTTACCACGTCGTGTCCCACAACGTAGCCCACGAAAAAGATAACCACAAGCAATATGCAACCCAAAGTTATCCAAAGAGCTTTTTTGCTTTTGGAGCGCTGCGGCGGTACGGGCGGCGCGGCATAATATCCTCCGCCGAAGCCGTTGTTCATGTTTCCGTCGCCGCCGTCGGTGTAATACGGCGCGCCGTTGCCGTCGGGAGCCTGCCCGGAAGCGTAATAGCCTCCGCCCGCTCCGTAAGGCGGCTGTTGGGCATTGCGCAGTCTTGCCTCCTCTTCCTCTTTCTTTTTAAGCTCGTCGTCGTAAAAATCAAATTGGTTCATCGAATTCCTCCGTTAAATTAAATTTCGGCAAAAAATCCAAAATTCTTCCCCTCGCCGAAGCAGGCGAGTCGCACAGCAAAAGCGTCGAAGCGCCAAGCTCCGCGGCAAGAGCCGTTATTTTGTCGACGAAAATTTCATTCGTCGGGCCGTCAACAATAAAAAACTCCGCTTTCTTTGCCCACGCGCGCGCAAGAGAAAGTTTCAGCAAGCCCTCCTCGTCGAGAGAGGCGGCTTTTTTGCGGGCAAGCCCCTCCAGCCCGAAGCGTTTGAGCGCCTGCGCGGCTTTTAAGCTGCTTTCAGTTTTTCCAAAACCGTCGAGTCTTAAAACGCGCGACACGTTTTTGCCTACGGTTGTCTTGAAAGCCAGCGGCGGAAAACAGAAGTAGGCGATTTTTCGAGCCTTGGGGAGCGTTTCTTCGAGCGGCGCGCCGTCGGCCGTGATTTTGCCGCAGGTCGGTCTTAAAAGCCCCATAATCAGCTTTGCCGCCGTCGTTTTGCCTCCCTGAGCTCCGAGCATGACGGAAACGGTTTCCCCCTCGTTTACCTCGAAGGACAAATCGGCAAGCGCGTCGAATTCGTCGTAATGATAGCGCACCGACACGTTTTCAAACTTCAACCGCTTCATTCCAGCTCGTCTAACGTCAGCTCGAAGGACGGCGCGAAATTTTCGAGAAAAAACCTTATTTCGTCGCTGTCGAAAGCGTCAAGCTCGTTTTCGATTGCGGAAAGCGCCTTTTTGAATTCTCCGTTGCCGAGATTAAGCTCCGTTTTGCATTTGAGGTACGCAGACAATTTGTCGGCGTATTTGACCAGCTTTTTTTCGTAACGGCAGATTTCGTCCTCCTCGCGGCAGCGCTCGTCGAGAAGCGGCGCGTAACACCGGGCGTAAGCGTCGGGCAGAGAGTTGAGCAGCTTTTGCCTCGCGCCCTCCTCTATGCGCTTGTACGCCTGACGTATGTCCTCGTCGTAATACTTTACAGGCGTAGGCAAATCTCCCGTCAGCGCTTCGGTTACGTCGTGAAACAAGGCTCTCGCCGCCACGCGGTTTTCATCGGCTTTTTTGCCCAGCTCGTTTTTTGCAATAAGAGCGAGACAATGGGCAAGCACCGCCGTCTGAAAGCTGTGCTCCCACAGATTTTCGCTTTCCGTGCGGCGCATAAGCCCCCAGCGCTCGATATATTTCAGTCTGTTCACATAGGCAAAAAAATCGTTCATAAGCCTCTCCCTTTCGGGTTGAGTTTTATTGTAACACATTTTACGCGAAATTTGTTGTTTTATTTGACAGTTTTTAAAATTTTTGGTAGACTTTTTAAGCAACGAAAGGGCTTTAAGCTTTTCAAAAAAGTTTTATACAATCGGGGTGCTTTTAACGGCTGAGATTATACCCGTCGAACCTGTAAGGTAATACTTGCGTAGGAAAAATATTTTTTCGGATTTTTCGAGGTTCTGCGTGTCAAGCTCAGAGCCTCTATTGTTGCGAAAAAATACTTTCGGAGGAAAAAATCCATGTCACTTCTCAAATTTTTGGCTTTTGCGGAAGCAATAAGCGAAGAGACCACCGAGCTTGTAAGCATTATCGCAATCGCAGCCATTGCGGCGCTTGCAATAATCATGTTGGTAATTTGTCTTACCTACAAGAAAATGGACACAAAAGCCATTGTTTATGCCGCTATCAGTATAGCAAGCGCGTTTGTTTTGTCCTTTATTAAAGTTTCGCCTGTTACCAACGGCGGTTCAATCACACTCGCGAGCTTTGTGCCCATTCTCATTTACGCCTATGTCTACGGACCTGTCAGAGGGTTGGTTGCAGGACTGATTTTCGGAGTTCTTCAATTCATACAATCACCGTATATGCTTACTCCGTTAACTTTCGTTCTTGACTATTTGCTGGCGTTTGCCCCCATATTTTTAATGGGATTGGCAAGGCTGGTTTTCAAAAAAGAAAATACAAGCATTTTCGCAGGCACGGCGGCGACTTACGTAATAAGATTTATAGTACACTTCTTTTCGGGACTTATTTACTTCCAAATGGGTATAATAACCGAAGGCTTTCCTGCTGACTCTGCCGCTGTCTATTCACTGGTATACAACCTTGTCTACTTGGTGCCCGATATGATTATAACCATGGTAGTGTTGGCAGTTCTTGTTGCAACCAAAAACTTCCCCCGTCTTGTCAGACTCATGCGCCCCGATTTTTACGCGAAAAATCAGGAGGCTCCCGCCGAAGTCGCTACGGACGCCCAATAAATTTTATTTACTGAAAAATCCGAGAAATACGGCTCCCTTGCGGAGCCGTTCTTTTTTCGCGCAATCGTCAAAACATTTTCAACCTTGTACGTCCATTAAAGTAGTATAATAAATATAATAAAACACGCGGCGGAAGGTACCGTCGACGCAATTTTTCGGAGGTAACAATTATGGCAAAGTCTAAAAGCGGTTATTGCGCGGCAATCGACAAGCTCCCCTGGATACTCAGACTTATTTTCGCTCTTCCTGTGCTCGACGGCATAATTTACGGTATTTATCGTATTTGCTCGGGCGTGGCAAGCGGAAGCGTACTGAAAATAATTATGGGTATCGTATGGATTTTCGTCGGAGCCGCAATTTTCTGGATTATCGATATTATCTGTGTGATAATCTGCGGCAAGGTCACCGTTTTGGCTTAACCGCCCGACTTAAAAAATCTCGAAACAGGCAGGGCTTTTGCCCTGCCTGTTTTTTAAAATTCATTCGTTTTCAAATTGCGGGCTTTTTTCGGACATTTTATTTTTTCCGTTCTCCCTCGACGACTGTCTCAGCTTCATTTTTCTCCAATTGAAATATCCGTACATATCGTTGAAAAGAAAGGCGGAAAAACAAGCGACGACAGATATGCAGCTCAAATCCGTTTTTGCGGCGAGCGCCCATAAAATTATCAGTACGACGTCGTTTGCGGCGTATCCGAGAGCATAAAACTCGCTTCTTCTTGCAGTCAGATAGACTGCGACAAAGCTCGTCGTCACGGAAACGGTACTCGGTATCAGATTCGCGGTATTAAAATATTTTAAAACGAAATAAAAACCTGCCGTTACCGCCGCGGACACGAGAAACATAAGCGCATATTCCCTCCCCTTCAATCTGTTCACCTTAACTTCGGCTTTGTTTCCGTCGTAAGGATTTTTTATCCAGGAAACAAGCGCAAACACAGCCATAGGCGCAGTCATGCCGAGATAAGTCAGCATTTCTCCGTAATAAGCCTTTTCCCATGAAATTATACCGTAAAGAACGCTGAATACAATCATCAAAAGCTGCCCTGTCGGATTGCCCTTTGCGTTAAACACAAGAGAAGTAACGCCCACAAGCGACGCTGCGAGCGTCAAAAAATTTTTACGGTCGAAAACGACGAAGGACGCAATTATCAGAACAACCGAAGCAAACCAGAGCGCAAGCTCCCCTTTTGAAAAATAAGCACCTTTCTTTCCGAGTTTTTTCATTTTTACCTCCTGCAACAAAAAAAGCACCCGCAAGCACATCTTCCAAGACCTAACGATGTGCCGACGAATGCTTAAATCGCATTGCTACCCGGTGGCAGCTCATATATTTTTTGATTATACTAACACACTGCGCCGATTTTGTCTATTCTTTTGAAAAAAAAACTCATCCGACTCAGACGCAAGCGCAATCTGTTTAAAATTTAATTTCCGACCTTTACATTTTGAGCCTTTCTCTCGCGGCGGCAAAATCAAACTCATGCTTTTCCTGAAAGCCCCAGATATCTATACCGTCGTTCTTTTTGCGGGGAATCACGTGATAATGCAGATGAAAAACCGACTGCTGCGCCGCCTCGTTGTTTGCGTTCAAAATATCCACTCCGTCAAAGCCGCAGTTTTCCACGAAATGCGCGGCGATTTTTTTTGCGGCGAGTATAACGGCGCACAGCGTTTCGTCGTCGCAGTCAAGAGTATTTGCGCAGTGCTTTTTGGGGACGACAAGCGTATGTCCCCACACGTCGCCCGCAATATCCAGAAAAGCATACGTATGCTCGTCCTCGTAAATTTTGTAAGAAGGGATTTCTCCCTCGACAATTTTACAGAATATGCAATCTTTCATAAAAAACCTCCGAATCAGCTTTTTCTGGTAACAACCGTTCCGCAATAAGGGCAATTTGCGTCCGCCTCGCTTATTTCCACCGCCGCGCCGCAGTTGTGACATTTTACCGTCATTCTCGCGCGTTTCTGCCGCACGTTTTCGTTTAGTTTCAGCCGACTGTCGTCCACGAGCAAATAACCCTCGATATATCTTTTTTCAAGAGCCTTGCGGATTTTTTGCAAAACGTCCCGTTTGCTGCAATTCGTCTGACTTGCTATTTCCTCGACGGAATATACGTTGTCCCTTTCCACAAGCTCGACGACGCGGAGCAGAGAAAACCCCGAGGCGTAAGAAACCCAGACAAGAGGCATTCCGTAAAAACCCGCGACGGTGAAGACGATTCCCAAAATCATGAGCGCCCAGATTTCGTTTGTTGCTCCCAATATAATCGCAGGTATGCCGACGACGAACAAAACACTCATGACAACGGCCGCCGTCAGGACTTTTGCCTGTCTCTTTTTTAACCTTTCCATAATTCGATTTTAAACTCCGTCTTGATTTTTGTCAACAAAAACGCCGTCAGTCGCCCTCGCAAAGCATCCACTTTTCCAAAAGAGCGTCGCACTCCGCCTGAACCTCTTGGAGCTTTTTAGCCGTTTCGTTGTAAAATTTGTAGTCCGACATCGCTTGCGAAGAGGACAGCAGCGCGGCAAGAGCTTCCGCCTCCTTTTCCTTTGCCGTCAGCTCCCTTTCCAGCCTGTTCTTTTCGGCGCGCAGCACGCGCCCCTGCTTTTTGTCCGCCTTGTAGGAGGACTCGGAACGCGCGCTCCGCTGTTTTTCAAAAACAACCGCCTTTTGAGCGGCTTTGGCGGTATAGGCGTCGAGAGACGAAAAAAACCGAAAGCCGTCGGGCGTAAGCTCGGCGAGCCTTGTCGGCACGCGGTTCAGCAAAAACCTGTCGTGGGAAACCAGAAGCAGCGTGCCGTCAAAGTCGGACAGCGCTTTGTCCAGCCCCTCCATAGCCTTGTAGTCGAGGTGGTTGGTAGGCTCGTCCATGACAAGGACGTTGGGACGCTTGCGCATAAGAATCGCCAGCGCCACCTTGCTGCGGTTTGCTCCCGACAGCTCCCCCACGCGCTTTTCCACGTCGTCGCCGAAAATAAGCGCCCGCGCGAGCAGGCTGCGCACGTCATAAGGCGTAAGCAGGGAAAAATGTCTGCAAACCTCGTCGTAAACGGTGTTGGACAAAACAAGATTTCTGCACTCCTGCTCGAAATAGCCCGTCTTAACTCCCGCGCCCCAGTTTACTCTGCCGGAAAAGGGAATTTCCCCCGTCAAGGCTTTGATAAAGGACGTTTTTCCCACTCCGTTTGCGCCCACGATTGCCAGTTTTTCGCCGCGAAAAAGTGTTAAATCCACGTTTTCAAACAATTTTTTGCCGCCGACGGATACCGACAGACTCTTGACGCTCAGCGCTTCCTTGACGGGCTGCGCGTCAAAGCCGAACTCAAACCTTACGTCGCGCGGCTCCTCCAAGGGCTTTTCCAACCGCTCGGCTTTTTCCAACGCCTTTACCCGGGAGCCGACGCTGTTGACGCTTGCCGACGCCGCCAGATTTTTCCGCACGAACTCCTCCATTTTGGCAAGCTGCGCACGCTGTTTTTCGTATTCCTTTAACGCGCTCTTTGTTTCCTCTTTTTTCTGTGCGTAAAACTCGGTGTAATTGCCCTTGTAGCGTTTTAATTTGCCGTTGTCCAATTCGCATATCCCGTCGGCAATCTTATCGAGAAAAAATCTGTCGTGGGACACGGCGAGTATTGCGCCCTTGAAGGAAAAAAGATATTCTTCCAGCCAAGCGCGCGTTTCAAAATCCAGATGGTTTGTCGGCTCGTCAAGCAGCAGCAGGTCAGGCTCCTCGCACAAAAGCTTGGCCAAGGCGAAACGCGTTTTTTCTCCTCCGCTCAGCTCCCCCGCTTTCATGTCGGGAGACTTGTCGGAAAAGCCCATGCCGTTGAGCACGCGCCTGATTTTGAACTCGGTGTCGTAACCTCCTATGCTTTGATAATAAGAAGACAGCTTGTCAAACTTTTCCGCCAAGCCCGCGTATTCCGCGCTGTCGGGCTTTGCGCAGGAAATTTTTTCGGTAAGCGCTTCGAGCTGCGCGGCAATGCGGTCGATTTCCGCAAAGCTGCGCCGAATTTCGCCGTACAGAGTGTTTTGCGACTCCACAGCCTCGACCTGTCTCAAATATCCGATTTTCAGCCCCTTTCTGACGTAAACGGCGTCGGTCGCGTTTTCGTAAGCCTCCGCTTCCAGCGCGCCCGCAATTATGTTGAAAAGCGTCGTCTTGCCCGCCCCGTTGACGCCCACAATACCCAACCTGTCCTTTTCGTTGACGGTAAGGTTTATTTTGTCCAGAACGGTTTGCGAGCCGAAGGATTTTGTGAGATTTTTCAGTTGTACAAGCATTTGGTTTTACCTTGATTTTATTCTAAACCATACGTCGGGTTTTTGCAAGTATTTGACCGTTCCGTGCGGTTTTTGCGCTTTTTGTAGAAAAAATTTTGCAAAATTTCGCCTGAATCGGACTGTTTGTCGGTTTAAGCGGTTGCCACCCCCTCAAAAAAATGCTATAATTTTTTATAATACGCGGATTGCGCGGCAAGGAACTCATGCAAGTAAAAACAATAAACGACAAAAAAGGCATAAAAAGCTTCGTCGCTTTTGCGGACAGCATTTACAAAGGCGACGCCAACTACGTGCCGTTCATGAAAAAAGACCTTACCAAAACTTTGGAAACATTGGTGCTCAAAGAAAAGAGCTACACCGCGCTCATGGTATTCGGCGGGGACGGCGCTCCGCAAGGACGAATCCTTTTTACCGTAGGAGTAAACAAACAGCTGCCCGACAAGGCGCGCTGCGGCTATTTTTTTCTGTTCGAGTGCGTAAACTCTCAGGAGGCGGCAAACGCTTTGCTTGCGGAAATGAACCGCAGGCTTGCGGCAACGGGCGTAGAGTATGTGGAAGGCGCCTATTGGCCCTTCGACCCCGACAACCGCAGAGGCATACTCGTCAAGGGATTTGAATTTCAGCCCGTCATTTTCACCTCCTACAACCCCGAATACTATCCCGAGCTGCTTGAAAACTTCGGCTTTGAAAAGCATTTCGACACTCTGACGTTCAAAATGGAACCGAACGAAAAACAAATCGAGCGCCACACGCGCGTTTCGGAATACGCGAAAAAACGCTACGGCTATCGCGTGGACAAAATGAACCCGTCGCAAATCGACAGAGACATAAAGGACGTGCAGCAAATCATGGCGGAGGCGGCGACGGAGATTATTTATCAGGACGCGCCTTCCGTCGACGAAATCAGGCACATAGTAAGTCAATGGAAAAATTTTCTCGACCCCGACTTTATCCTGATTGCGCGCACAAACGCGGGCAGACCTGTCGGCGCGGTCATGGCAATACCCGATTATTTTCAGGTTTTTAAGGCAATGAAGGGCAAAACCACCTTGCCCTCCCTGCTCAAATTTATCAAAGCCCGCAAAAAAATAGACGCCGTGCGCGCAATGCTCCAATTCGTTGTCCCAGATTTTCAGGGTAAAGGCGTAAACGTATCGCTCTACACCGAGCTTTTGGCGTCGGCAAGAAAAAAAGGCATTCGTCTGATTGAAGCCGGCACCATGATGGAAAACAATACGCACCCGATAGAAGCTCTCAAAACCGCCGGCGGCGAGCTGTTCAAGGTTTACAGAATATATTACATGAAAACGGGGGGGGGTGCTTATGAACGCTGACTTTCTTTTATTTGCAACTGACGCGGCGCAGCCAAACCTTATTCTTACCGTCGTCGCGCTGCTTGCGGTTTTCGGTCTGCCCTGCCTGATGATACTATTGACGCGCAAAGTCAAATTTTTTAAAATCGTAGGCGCGGTTGCGCTTTGCTACGTTTTGGGCTTTACGTTTTCTCTTTCGGGGCTTAATTACGACAAATCTCTCGTGGAAACCGTCGCCTCCGTGCTTGTGTGCATAGCTATCCCGCTCGTGCTTTTCGGCTTTGAAATGAAATCCTTGAAAAGACTCGCCAAAAAGACGGCAGTTTCCTTCGGGCTTGTGTGCGTGAGCGCCGTCGTCGTTGCTACTGCGGCTTTTCTGATTACCAAAAACTTCCTTCCCGACGCGGCGGGACTGACCGCCATGAGCATAGGTCTCTACATCGGCGGCACTCCCAACCTGCTTGCAATAGGCAGCGCAATGCTCGGCACGGGACACGAGGCGATTGTTTTGGCAAACACGGCGGATTTGTTTGTGGGAGGCTTGTATTTCCTCTTTCTCCTGACGGCGGCAAAGCCCGTTTACTCCTTTGTTTTGGACGGCAAAAAACGCAAAAAACAAAAAGCGTCGGACAAAAACACAACGGAAAACAAAGTGTCGGTCGAAACCGCGACGGAAAACTCGGACGTTTCAAGCGACGGGAGCGCGCGGCAGGACTCAAACGGGGAAATTTCTCCCGACGACAAGCGTCTGCTTTCCGTCGCCAACGAATACGACTTTTCCGTTGTCGAGCGCAACAAAAAAAGCATTTGGCGGCTTGTCGGAGTTGTTGCGCTTGCCGTCGCCTGCTTCGGCGTAGGCGTAGGACTCGAGCTTCTCGTAAACGGAAGTCTCGCGGGCAGCCTGTTTATTCTCGTAACGGTGTCGGTGCTCGGCATAGCTTTTTCCTTTGTCAAGCCCGTAAGAGAGACAAAAGGCTCCTATCAGGTGGGACAGTATCTAATCCTCAGCTTTTCGCTCGCTCTGAGCATGAGCATGGACATGAGCAAACTGGTGAGCGAGCTTCTCCCCGTGCTGCTTTTGTTCGCCTGCCTGCAAATCGGCGGCATATTGCTCCACCTGATTTTGTGCAAAATTTTCAAAATAGATTCAGACACCGCGCTTATCACCAGCACGGCGGGAGTTTACGGACCTCCGTTCATAACGCCCGTGGCAAACGCGGCAAAACGAAACGATTTGATAGCCCCCGGCATAATCTGCGCCACTTTGGGGCTTGCAATCGGCAACTTTATCGGTATAGGCGTAGGTCAGCTGTTTTTGCTGCTTATGTAGGTTTAACGGAATTTTCAATATGGAAAACCCCCGCCCGCGTAAAAGCGGGCGGGGGTTTTTAAGTCGCGTCAGAAATACATATACTCCCACTCGTCGTCAAGCAACAGGTAATGGCTCGGAGCAATCCCCATCCAGCCGCCTTCTCCCACAAAGGGCTTGTAAGTAATCACTTCGCTCCTGCCGTACCAGTTGTCAAACACCGTCAAATCTTCTTCAAATCCCACAGCGTCAAATATGTCCCAGAACTCGTCGAGAGAATACAATTTTACGCTCCAAGCCATTTTGACAATGTCGTAATACTCCAAAACGCCATGGCGCCAATCGGAATACAGATACTCATAGATTGCAAAGTTATCGTCCTTCATTTCGCGCAATTCGATCATGTCGTACAGCCACTGTTCGGCGTATGCGTTGCCCAATCTGTTTGTGCCTATCGCGCACATATTTGATTCATTCCAAAATTCCGTTGCCTCATAAAGGGAATCGAGCGAGCTTCCGTCGTAAAACAGGAAATTGATATTGTTATATTCCAAATAATCGAACAGTCCTAATTCTTCTATCCGCCTCCCGTCGGTCATTATCATATATTTAAAAATATAATCCTCAAAAATCCAACTGCCTACGAAATCTATCAATTCCTCTCCGAAAGACTCGTCAAGCACGAAGCAAAAATTGTCTATCGGCCCGTAGTCGAAATGGATTCTTAAAATCGTATCGACAAAAAGCGTGAACATATCCGTGTTTATATGTATGTCTACATATTGCAGAAACTCGGTGTAAGGCGACGTGTCATAGTCGAGGTCAAGCCCCAGCAGTCTTGCTTCTTCCACGCCGTTTACGAAAATCACCTTGCAGCCGTCGCTCCGCCAGGATGAAAACAGGTCGCTAAGGATATCATTCGTATCCGTAAGCGCGGCGTATCCCTTTCCCCACGTCGTCTTTTCAAAAATGACGACTGAGTGTTCCTCAACCTCATATCTATAAGGCGAATAATACGATTCCGTCAGGCTGTAAGGGCACTTATGCAGGTAAGGCACATTGAGATACCTCACCGTCAATTCGGAAGAGATTGTTGCGAAATTTGCATCCACATTCCCTATATACGCGTCGCTGAAATAATAGACTTGTTCATACGGAAAGACCTCGGGCAGTTCTAAATCGGTCGAGGCGCAAACAAGCGCGGCGGGCGCAAAGCAGACCAATGCCAGACAAAGGGCAAGCGCCAAAGCCAATGTTCTCGTTTTTCTTGTGTTATTTTTCATTTTTGTATCTCCTTTAAATTAATATATTTTCAGCCTTTCGGCTTGAATTTAAATTTTTTCCCACACGGCGTAGAGCCTCTCCGTCCCCGATTCGTAAAGCTGTTCCAGCTGTTCCTGCCCAATCGAATTTTTTTGTTTTTCATACCTCTTGTGGTAAAGGTACAGCAAAACCCTTACGTCGAGACCGGCAGTCTCCAACTTAAGCCGAAAATCCAGACGCTCGGGCCACTCTATGAGGTTGAATCCAAGCTCGGTTTTTTGAGGAACAAACTCCGCTTCCCCTTGAGGCTCCGTCGCCCAGCCCTTGAAAACCCAACCGTTCCGTTCAGGCGCGTATCCCGTTATATTTGTGCGCAAATAATGATCTGTTACCTCATATAAATTTAACGGCGCAGACACAACGTAAGGCAAACCGTCGTCGTCAAGCGCAAGCTCGCACCCGAAAACTATTGTCGCATTAGTATCCAACTTTCCCGTCCAACCGACGGGCATAGCCGTGTGCGACGTATATATTGTGCCCTCAAAACTATTTACTACAAAATTAGTCACACTGTCCGGCACAACCGCAGTCAGCACAGTGGAGGCTATCTGCCTGTTAAAGTATCCGTCTGTTTGTTCGCATACAAAAGCGCATGACCCGACGTAAGTCACGCTGTCGGGGATTTGCACGTATTCGAGTTCTATGCAGTTTCCAAAAGCGTGGCTGCCGATTCTTTGCAATCCGCGCGGCAGTTTGAGTTCTTTCAGTCCCGTGCAGGAAAACGCATAGTGTCCTATTTTTTTCAATCCGTCGGGAAAATCTATTGCGCCAAGCTGCGTCTGCCCGCAAAAGGCGTATTCGCCTATTTGCTCCGTGCCTGCGGGAATCTTGCTCGAAGCGCACCCCGCAATCACCGTGTTGTCCGCTTTTCGCGTCAGACAGTTGCCCTCGTCGGAAAAAAATTCGTTGTTTTCGGACACGGTTATTTTTTCAAGAGCGACGCAAAACTCCGTCAATCCGCAACCCGCATTCAAAAGCTCCGCGCCCAAAGCAAGCTCTTTCAACGAGATGCAGGTGGAAAACGCCTTGTCGCCTACACTTGTCACGCCGTCGGGCAAAGCTATGCTTTCAAGCGCGGCGCACCAGAAAAAAACAGTCTTGCCTATGCTTGTGAGACTTTGCGGCAGAGTTATTTCTTTCAAACGGTCGTTGTGGGCAAAAGCAGAGTCTTCTATCGAAGTCACGCCCTCGGGCAAAGCTACGCTTTCAAGCGCGGCGCCTTGAAACGCGGAGCGACCTATGTGCTCGGTGTAAGACGGGATTTTGCTCGCTTTGCAGCCTACGACAAGCGTGTTGTCCTCCCTGCGCATGACGCAGTTGCCCTCGCTTTTGTAAACCTTGTTGCCCTCGGCAACGTAAATTTCTTCAAGATTTTCGCAAAAAGCAAACGGATTGGCATCCGATTTTTCGTTTGTAGCCGTCATTTTGGCGACAGTGGACGGGAGACTTACCGATTTCAGGTTTGTATAGCTAAACGCGTTTGCTCCCAAAATGGTCACGCCCTCGGGCAGAACAAGCGTCTCCAACCCCGTATATCTAAAAGCGCCTTCGTCTATTTTTTTGAGCCCCGCCGACCAGCGCACGCGCGTGAGTTCCTCGCAGCCATAAAAAGCATTTACGTCTATGTACTCCACCGTGTCGGGGAGTATAAGCCCCGTGAGACCCGCGCAATCTTTAAAAACGTTTGCATTGACTCCCACGACGGCTTTGCCTTCGAGAAAACTCGGAACAATCAGCTTGCCTTGCAATTCTGTCTTGTCGATATAATCCACTTCCCAGCCCTTTCCGTCGTCGGTCGGCAAAAACCCGAACCAGTCGGGAAAGTTTATTGTAAGGCTTGTTTGCTCCGACCAGTCGGAGCTTAACACGCCCTCCGTCACGCTGTCGGCGGCTACCCTTATCTCATACGTGCCGTATTTGTTTGTGATTTCAAACAAATCTAGACTGTTGTTTTGTGTTTTGTACTCCTCTCCGTTGATTTCCACCGTGTAGCCGTCAGCGCCCTCTATCGCTTTCCACCCCAACACGTCGTTTGTGATTTCAAGCCCCGTGGGCGCGGCAAGCTCTTTGTCGCCGTCGCACCCCGACAGCACAAGCCCCGCAAGCCCCAACGCCAACACCGCCAAAACAATCATCAATGCCTTTTTCTTTTTCATTTTTCTCTCTCCTTTTTTATTTTTTGGTTTATTTTAAGCGACGTACAGTCGCTTGGCTGAAATATTTTTCAAATGTTTTATCTTTCGTGAAACAGAATAAAGAAAAAACGCAGGCGAAAGCCTGCGCAATCAAGAGGAAATAAAAATAAAATATTTATTATTGAACATTTGCAAATCCCCCGAAGTTTTAAAAGTTTTATTTATTTTATCAACAATCAAACGGATTGTCAATTTTTCAAACACTCGAATTTTATTTTTATTCCTTTTTACCGCTTCATATCGACCATTTTTTTCATAATATTGCAAAATTCATGTCGATGTGACGGTAGTTGTCAAAAAACGCAAAAATATTTTAATATCCTCTAACCTTGCCGCCGCAGCAAAAACAAACCAAAATTTTTCGTTTCTTGTTGCCAAAAGGCTTTGACTATTTCCGATTTTTGTGTTATCATAATCAAGCCGACTTCGTTCGGCAGCACAATTGGAGAAGTACCCAAGTGGCTCAAGGGGCTCCCCTGCTAAGGGAGTAGATCGCAAATAAACGTGATGCATGGGTTCAAATCCCATCTTCTCCGCCAAACAGAGTCGCGTTTGAACCCGCGGCTCTGTTATTTTTGTATTAAGGGAGTTGCCGGCATCATAGTCAATACCGAAGTTTATGTCCCGCAATGGTCAGACTTCTACTTGACGCAGAAAAGAGATGAACACGGCAACTATACAAAATAGGCGGCTTTCTACCGCCTGATTTGCTTTATAAATTCATATAAACAAAATTTACATTAATCTGCCTTTCCTTTATAGTTATCTTTTATAATTTTGTCAACTATTTCAAAAACCTTCATAAATGCAAAATATGATTCAGATTTCGTATTCACTTTTACTTTTTCAGCAAAATCAAATTTGCTTAAAGCATAGTTTGTTGTATCATTTTTATCATACGATATTACTCTAGCGTCTACCCCACCATCTACGATTTTATTACTATTTTTACCGCAAATATTTCTTTTGACACACATCTTCGATTCGAATAAACTTCGTCCATATTCATCAAATTCTTTCCCTAAATATAAATGCCTCTCTAATCCATCTTTACAAATAAAACTTTGATTTAATTCATCATCTGTATAAAGATGCTCTATGCATATTTCCCCACAATTTTCTCTATGAATAGGAGTAGGCAAGACCATTGAATATACATTTTGCCCCCACTTTTTATACTCATTCGTCCCGTCGCACATTTCTTCTATTATCTTTTTATCATCTCTATCCGCAATAAAAATAAATAACTGTGATTGTGGAAATTTACTAAATGCTTTACACATATCAACCAATGCGGATCCTCCCATGTTTTGCTGTATTTTTCCTTCAAACTTCTTGCCTACAGGATAATATTCATAAAACGAAATTGATGTATTTTGAAATTTATCTTTTATGCTTATCCAATGTTTTTTTAAATGGATCCAATCCGTTGCTCCTTCAGTAATTATTATCGGCCCATCACCTTGATTCAAGATAAGTTCATTAAAATTTTCATAAAATACGTTCCTGAATTTTTTACTGGAAAAATTAATAAATTGTGATGAATTCATTATCAAAGTATCTTCTTCAAGCTTTGCAAACAATCCCCTATCAATAAAATAAGGTTGAATTAATTGCAAACCTTCAATTGATAAATATAAATAATTATTATCAAAACCGTAATTTATATCCTCATAAATCGAACATGCATTATAAATTTGCTCGAAAATTTTAATAGGTTTTGCAAAGGACGCAAACTTAATATTATTAAACTCAAACAAAAAATATTCTTTCCCAATATAATATTTTTCAATACATTGAAAAGAATCTGATGCCATATTCTTAAATACAATTTTTACATCATTACGTATTCTTATAGTATCTTCGTCGTTAGCATATACGCCGTTTTCTAAACATATTTGCTTAGCAATCGTCTTTATAATTTTTAAGTCATCAGATTTCTCTATTAATTTAACAAAATTTTTTAGCAACTCAGAGAAAGCAATAATTAGTTTTTCTGCATATGGAACATCAAAACAACCGACATGCGATACATAACCCGGACACATATAATTCCCATCATCTGTTACAGAAATTGGATATTCTAAAATATTTGCTTTTGCATATAAACGAAATAAATTTTCTTCTAAATAAACTTTTTTATCATGCTCAACATCATCCTCAAAATATTCACCTGCTTTGACATCATCTTTTTTAAAATCATAATAAAAAAATGATGTAAATACCGAAAACGTATCTTTTTGAGAACTAAGTGTAATGCCTAATTCTCTCATATCGCCAAAAAACAAATCTATATCTTCTTCATCTAAATCAAAATCCTCAATTTCATCATAAAAGTCCAAGTCTGTCAATTCGATCACTCTTTCAATAAAGTTTCTAACATAATTTTGATCCATAACGTTCCCCCTTGTTATCAATTTTTAAAATTTGGATAAAATACAGAACATTTACATGACAGTGAACATAAATATTTTAACATTATTTATAAAATAATTCAATTAATTATCTCCAAATTTTGCCGTTTCGTGGCGGCTATCGTAGCACAGATTTCGCAGAAGTC